>ENA-ORTN01000032-ORTN01000032.1-human-gut-metagenome-genome-assembly--contig:-NODE-32-length-124317-cov-45.292205_pt1 | contig 124317 bp, 120 predicted proteins | sample MGYA00242070_ERZ509189 | MGnify/ENA primary metagenome ERZ509189 (study PRJEB26280, sample SAMEA2338821) | human gut metagenome | biome: human gut; feature: human-associated habitat; material...
CCAATGGTAAAACTTATAAAAATATCAATAAGTCAGCAAGAGTTAAGAAATTGGAAAAGAAATTGCGCAGAGAACAAAGATGCCTCTCACGTAAATATGAGAATTTAAAGAAAGGAGAGTCCACTCAAAAGAATATACAAAAACAAAAGCTCAAAGTGCAAAGACTTCATCATAAAATAGATAATATCCGTACTGACTATATCAATAAATCAATAGCCGAGATAGTGAAAACCAAGCCATCTTATATCACTATTGAAGACTTGAATGTATCAGGGATGATGAAGAACAGACATCTATCAAAAGCCGTTACATCACAAAAATTCTATAAATTTAGAACTTCGCTTAAAGCTAAGTGTGATGAAAATGGTATTGAATTAAGAGTCGTAGACAGATGGTATCCATCATCCAAAATATGTCATTGCTGTGGTGCTATCAAGAAAGATTTGAAGCTTTCAGATAGAATATATCGTTGTGATTGTGGCTATGTTGAGGATAGGGATTTCAATGCTGCTCTTAATCTAAGAGATGCTTTAACTTACGAAGTTGCATAATAAACGCAAACGTAAGTATGTACTGCGGGCTATCGCAGGAATTTACGACTGTGGAGTGTACAAGAACTTGTGAGTAGCGTATTGTTTACAATCGCCAAAGCATACACAATGAAGCAGTAAGAAGTATCCGCAAGGACTTTAATTTCTCGATGTGTTTGAGAATATTTAAATACATTTTGAGTGGCAGTTGTTGAAATCTATGTGTAATCTCAGTCAAGGAATAAAAGAACAAGGAATCGAACAAGGACGAAGAGAAGAGAGAATTTCTACATTGGTGACCTTCTTCAAAAATGATGGTACTGTAGCTGCAGCAAAACAAATGCTTAATTCGTCAGATGAAGACATTAAGATTGCTAAGGAACGTCTTTCGATGATTGAAGAGTAAAGATACAAGAAAACACCTCTATTGCAGTGCAATGGAGGTGTTTTTTTGCTAATGCCTAATCAGAAAGAATATAATAAAAAATTCGCAGATTATTACAATCTGCGAAAATCACCTCTGTTAAAAAACACTAGGAACATAATAAAACTTAAGTCGTTTTATGTCAACTATTGTATCTTTTTTTGTATCTTTTTACAATTTTAATAAAATATTAGGTTGTATTTTATATATTTTTTTGTTTTAGCTGGTCAAAATTGTGGTCAGAAATAAAACAGAAGATATTATATGGAGTTAATATTCTTCTTCCTATAAATTATATATACATATATATTTTTAAGGAGGAAACAGACATGTCAAGAAGAGGAACCAACATCAGAAAGAGAGCCGACGGACGCTGGGAGGGGCGCTACTACATAGTAGACACAGCCGGCAGTAAAAAGTGCAAATCGGTATACGGCCACAGCTATAAGGAAGTAACAGAAAGGCTGCTTACAGCAAAAGCTGCTTCACTTAATCAAACAGCAGCCTACAAGCAGTCCGCTATCACCGTAAAAGAAGTTGCTGAGAAATGGCTTGAAAGTATAGCATCCAGCCGGAAGTGCTCTACCATTCAAAAGTATTCTACTATATACAATAAATATATCAAACCAAACTGGGGAGAAAGCGTCATAGATGAGTTAAATCAGAATGAAATACTCAAGGAGTTGCCTGAGACAGCCAGTGAGAGCGTTACAAAGAGCATACTTTGTATATTCAACTCAATCCTTGCATATGGAGCTGCCACATATGGTACCGGAGAAATTCATCTGTCGTACAGAGCAAAACGTTCATCCGTCACACCCTCAAACAACATAAATACAATCAATACAACAGACCAGCAAAAGCTAACCGAGTATCTTCTAACCGAGCTTGATATCTATAAGCTCGGTATTTTATTGTGCCTTTTTATGGGGCTGCGTTTAGGAGAAATTTGTGCCTTGAAATGGGAAGATATCGACATGATTAGTCGCACTCTGCATGTCAATCGCACAGTGCAGAGACTTCCGGTAGATACGGTACACACATCCGGTTCATCACAAAATAACCACACAGCCACGAGAAAGACTTCTTTATATATAGATTCACCAAAGACTTCAAATTCTCTTCGTGAGATTCCTATCCCGGACTTTATATATGACAAGCTGTCAGATTATTATAACACTTCAATGAAAGGTGACTCTTATTTTCTAAAGAAAAATCAGCCTATGGATCCCCGCACTTATCAGAATAGATTTCATATCTATATAAGAGAAGCAGGTATCGGGAATACTCACTTTCATGCATTGCGCCACACCTTTGCCACAAACTGTATAAGCAGTGGGGCTGACGCTAAGAGTGTAAGTGAGATTCTTGGACATTCCAATGTAAATATTACATTGAATCGCTATGTGCATCCAAATCTGGAGACCAAGCGCTCCGCAATCAATTCTATAGTTATCCCATAAATGGTCAGAAAAATGGTCATATTTATATAAAATGCTTATTTTATACATAAGGGAGGTTGGATTTCGCAGATTGTAATAATCTGCGAAATCCAACCTCTCTTTTAATGTAGTGTTTCACCCGGAGGCAGCAAATGAGCATACATCTTTACAAGCACAACGAAGATGCATACAGAGCAGTCGAAACCATGCTGGAGGAAAAGCAGATGGCAGCCGTCATCCATCCGACCGGCACGGGCAAGTCGATGATAGCCTTCAAGCTCGTGGAGCAGCATCCGCACAAGCACTTTCTATGGCTATCGCCAAGTGAGTACATCTACAAGACACAGCTTGAGAACATAGACACACAGTTCTCAAACATAGAATACATGTCATACAGCAGACTCATGAAGCATGAGGACAGCATAGACACCCTGCGCCCGGACTATATCATACTCGATGAGTTCCACCGCTGTGGAGCCGCAGAGTGGGGCAAGAGTGTGAGAAAGCTTCTGGAAGCATATCCGAAGGCAAAGCGCCTGGGACTCTCAGCGACAAACATACGCTATCTGGACAACCAGCGCAATATGGCAGAGGAGCTCTTTGAGGGCAACATAGCCTCAGAGATGACACTCGGAGAAGCAATCGTGAGGGAAATACTTCCGGAGCCTAAATATGTCATAGCCATGTATTCATACAAGAAAGAGCTTGAACAACTGAAAAAGCGAATTGAAGGCTTATCAAACCCGGGACTTATATCGGAAAACGAAAAGCTTCTAGAACAGCTAAAGCGTGCACTCGAGCAGGCGGACGGACTCACAGAGGTCTTTGCCAGACAGATGACAAAGCCTGATGGCAAATACATAGTATTCTGCTCAGGCAGAGAGCATATGGATGAGATGAAGACGCAGGCGGCCGACTGGTTTAGCAAGGTGGACAAAAAGCCACACATATACACAGCGTACTACAACGAAGCGTCGACCAGCAAAGCTTTTGCCGAATTCAAAAAGGACACTGGAAGCCACTTAAAGCTCCTCTACTGCATAGATATGCTGAACGAGGGCATACATGTGGACGATGTGGACGGAGTAATACTGCTTCGCCCTACAGTGTCGCCAATCATCTATCTGCAGCAGATAGGCAGAGCACTTTCAGCAGGAAGCAAAAATCAGCCGGTCATATTTGACCTGGTCAACAATTTCGACAGTCTATACTGCATAGACTGCCTGAAAAACGAAATGCAGGAAGCATTTTTGCTGTATCCGGACACCCACTCGCCAAGAGAGCACTTTGACGACAGATTCCGCATCATTGACGAGACCAAGGACAGCAGGGAGATATTCATGCGCCTGCAGGAAAATCTGGGAAGTGCGTGGGATACATACTATGAGGCAGCAAAGCAGTGGTATGAGGAAAATGGAAATCTCAAGATACCAAAGAGCTATGTCACTGGGGCAGGCCTCACACTGGGAGCATGGATAAACACCCAGAGGCGTGTGAAGTCAGGCAATATATCCGGAAACCTCACCTGGGAAAAGATACAAAAGCTAAACGATATAGGCATGATATGGGATGTCACGGACTCAAGCTGGCAGGAGGTACTTGAAGAGCTGAAAAGCTACTGCAATACCTACGGCAATCTGGACATCAAGGCCAAATACGTATCGCCTACAGGCTTTAGGCTAGGCTCATGGATCAACAACATGCGCTTCAAGGTAAAAAAGTACGGCATAGAGCAGGCACTCACCGATGAGCAGAGAAAAGAACTTGAGGAGCTTGGCATGATATGGGATCACAACAAGCAGAAGTGGGAAGAGTACTACAGCGCAGCCAAAGCCTACTACAAGGAGTATGGAAACCTCGAAGTACCTGCAAAGTACGTCACAGCAGACGGCATACCGCTTGGACGGTGGCTATCCAACCAGACCAATAGCCACTCAATGACAGACGAGCAGCTACAGCGCCTGCAGAGCATAGGCTACAGGTCAGAAAGCAAGACCGCTATACAGTGGAACAGAAAGTTTGAGCTTGCGAAAGCATATTACGAGAAAAACGGCAATCTGGACGTGCCGGTATCATATTCCACAGACGGAGTGAAGCTGGGACGCTGGATATCAAATATCAGATGTAAAAGAAAAAACCCGAAGGCCAGCGGCATGGTGCTCGACACAGAGCGCATAGCAAGGCTTGACAGCATAGGGATGAACTGGAAATAGGGTAATCAAGAAATACAGGGAGACACAAAAAATGTACAGAAAGAAAGGAAGAGGCTGGACAAAGCATATAGATTTCATGCTCTTAGATGTCCTGTGTATGCAGATAGCATTCATATTCTCATACATATGGCGCTTTGGACTTGGCAATCCATACATAGATGAAGACTACAGGATACTGGCAGTAGCATTCCTGCTCATAGATTTCTTCGTTGAAATAGTATCCGATGCCTTCAAAAATGTATTGAAGCGAGGCTATCTCGATGAGTTCATAGTTACATGTAAGCATGTGGTATTTGTGGAAATAATAACAACCTTCTTCCTGTTTACCACACATATGGGTGAGATATATTTGCGTATGTCTTACTACATCATGATTCCAATATATATTCTCGTGTCGTACTTAGGCAGAATGGTGTTAAAGAAAATAATTAAAAAAAGAGGCTTTGCTTCATCAAAAGAATCACTCTTTGTCATAGCACCGGAAAAGCTCCTTGAGGAGACACTTCAGGGACTAAAGGAAAATGGCTTTGGATATACACAGATAGTGGCAGCGGCAACAGATGCCGACCTGAATGGCAAAACAATATGTGAAATACCAATAGTTGCAAACCATGACGGGATAGTGGACTACGCTTGTGAGGAATGGGTGGACGAGGTGCTTATCCCACCGTGTGCGGAGAGCGAATATCCCTACGAAATGGCAGACATATTCCTGGAGATGGGAATAGCTGTTCACAGAGGCATCACCAAAAACAAGGTCATGGCAGGCAGTTTTAATCAGATAGAAAAAATAGGTGACTACACAGTCATCACAGCCAGCTTGAACTATGCGAGAACCACACAGCTTCTTGCCAAAAGATGCATGGACATACTCGGAGGGCTGGTCGGATGCATCATCACCTTGATAGTGACGATATTTGTGGGACCGGCAATCTATATAGCATCACCGGGACCGATTTTCTTCGCACAGGAGCGAATCGGCAGAAACGGAAGAAAGTTCAAGATGTACAAATTCAGAAGCATGTACATGGATGCTGAGGAGCGAAAGAAGGAGCTCATGGCACAAAACAAGGTGAGCGACGGAATGATGTTTAAGATGGACTTCGACCCGAGAATCATAGGCAATAAGATACTGCCGGATGGAACAAAGAAAACCGGCATAGGACAGTTTATCAGGAAGACATCAATAGATGAGCTGCCGCAGTTTTGGAACATCCTCAAAGGAGATATGAGCCTTGTAGGTACTAGACCACCGACACTCGACGAGTGGGAGAAGTATGAACCACACCACAGAGCCAGAATGTCATTCAGGCCGGGACTGACCGGGCTGTGGCAGGTGAGTGGCAGAAGCAATATCACGGACTTTGAAGAGGTCGTGAAGCTGGATACCCAGTATATTGAGGAGTGGAGTGTGAAGGGGGATATTAAGATTATTTGGCAGACTGCCGTAGGAGTATTAAGAAATGATGGCGCAATGTAAGGAAAAACTTAATATTGCTATGTTTGGGCAAAAAAGAATTCCATCAAGAGAAGGTGGAGTTGAGATTGTTGTTGAGGAACTTTGCACAAGGATGGTTGCCCAAGGACACAATGTGACTTGCTACAACAGAGGTGGCCATCATGTAAGTGGTTCAGAGTATGATTCAAAACGACTTAAAGAATATAAAGGAATAAAGCTTAAGACAGTTCCAACAATAGAAAAGAAAGGTCTTGCGGCTGTTTCATCCTCTTTTTTTGCAGCATTATGTTGTGCTTTTGGTAAGTATGACATTGTTCATATCCATGCAGAGGGACCAGCTTTTTTCTCATGGCTTCCAAAGATGTTTGGAAAGAGGGTTGTGGTTACAATTCACGGCATAGACTGGCAGCGTGAGAAATGGAAATTAGGGTTTGGCTCAAAATTCATCCGGCAGGGTGAAAAGAATGCCGTAAAGTATGCGGATGAAATCATTGTGCTAAGCAAGGGCGTTCATGACTACTTTAAAGATACCTATGGTAGGGAGACTCACTTTATTCCCAACGGTGTGAATCGACAAGAGATTAAAGATGCAAAATTCATAACAGAAAAATTTGGTCTAACAAAGGATTCATACATATTGTTTCTTGGTCGTTTGGTGCCGGAAAAGGGCATTCGATATCTGGTTGAGGCATTTAAAGATGTCAAAACAGATAAAAAATTGGTTATCGCTGGTGGCTCTAGTGATACGGATTCTTTTATGGCGGAATTGAAAGATCTGGCAAAGGATGATAATAGAATCATTTTTACCGGATTTGTTCAGGGGCAGATGCTTGATGAATTATATAGCAATGCGTATATTTACACATTACCTTCTGACCTGGAGGGAATGCCCTTGAGCCTGCTAGAAGCTATGAGTTATGGCAATTGCTGTCTGGTTTCGGACATTCCGGAGTGCGCAGGGGTTGTGGAAGATAAGGCATTGATTTTCCAAAAGTCGAATGTAGAGGACTTGCAAGAAAAATTGCAAAATGCCTGTGATCATCCTGAAATGGTTATGGAAATGAAGAAGCAGGCAGCTGACTTTATCTGCAAAAAATATAACTGGGATGATGTCGTAAAGGAAACGATGAAACTGTACAGGAGAAAATAAGATATACATACGATTTGGCTCGACTGCTCGTTGATATGAATGAAACCGAGAAATACGGCTACTATCATGCAACCAACGAGGGCGGCATGGATTGGAACGATCCTGAAATTGGCATTGAATGGCCGGAGTTGAGGGGGCGAGTACAAGGGCAGTGCAAGCGCAGAGGGCTATACGCTGAAAGATGGTACTGCGCTGAAGCTGAGTGATAAGGACCAAAAGTGGCTGGGACTGAAGGAGACTTTTAAATTTTAAAATGTTACATAGTCATTTTTAATAAAGCGACTGGATCTGAAATAAAAAGACAGCCACGATTTGAAAAATGTCTTTTATAGTGAGGAAAAAAATGTCTGAATATCTGATAAAAATTATAAATCGAGTTATCGGAATTCTTAAAATTCTGTGCTGGAAAATTTTATATGGGAGTCGCTTTCATTCTGGTAAAATGACTTTCTTTTATCCAGGATGTCATTTGATGATTGAAAAAACAGGAAGCATTAATATTGGCGATAATTGTTTTTTTAATCGTGATTGTTCAATGACATCTCTGGGCAAAATTAATATAGGCAATGATTGTATATTTGGGGAAAATGTTAAGATATACGATCATAACCATAGAACTGATGCGACAAAAGGCCCTTTCAGAAAACAAGGTTATGTTATTGGACGAGTTGAAATTGGATCTAATGTTTGGATTGGAAGTGATGTCTTAATCCTTCCTAACATTAGAATTGGAGACAACGTCATCATTGCGGCCGGTGCGATAGTTACAAAAGACATTCCAGACAATGTGACTTACATACAAAAGAGAAACAGTGTGGAGGTGCCAAATGGAAAATAATCTCCGATTTAGTATTGTTGTACCGATTTATAATGTTGAAAAATTTCTTGATCAGTGTATAACAAGTGTCCTAAGCCAGAAATATGATAATTATGAACTGATTCTTGTGGATGATGGCGCTACCGATGATAGCGGCAAAATTTGTGATGCTTATGCTTTGAAGAATGACCACATTCGAGTCATACATAAAGCCAATGGGGGATTAGTTAGTGCTCGAAGAGCTGGTGTAATGGTTGCAAAGGGTGAGTATGTTGGATATGTGGATGGAGATGACTGGGTAGCTGATAATTGGCTTGTAGAAGTTGATAAAGTGATTACGGAATCTCATCCGGATATTGTGGAATATAATGCGTTTAAAAGCACAGATGGAAAAAATATTGAAATGAAAACCTCGCATTTTAGAGGATTCTTTGACGAGAAAGAAGTCAAAGAAAAGATTATTCCATGTATGCTTTGTGACAAAGATCAAAGATTTTACACGTTCGGTGTTTTGCCAGCTGTATGGTCTAAAATGATTAAGACCGAAATTCTAAGAGATAATCTTTGTTCTGAAGACAAGATTACTTTTGGTGAAGATGTTGCCTGTATATACAACAGCATATTAAAATGTAAATCCTTTTATGGAATCGACATTCCAGTATACTATTATCGACAAAACAGTCAATCTATGACAAAAGCGTATGATGCGCGGCGATTTGAAAGACTAGAAGTCTTATTTGCTTATCTAAATAAGAAACTGCTACGGAATAATAGACAGCTGAAAAGTCAATATGATAACTATATTTTGTTCTGTGTTTTTTATGCGTCCCTGAATGAAGCAAAGAACAATACTAGTTTCAAAGAAATGGGAAAGAAATTTGAAGATGGATTAAAAAGACTTGATTTAGAAAACTTCGTCAATGAAACAACCATAAAGATTGGTATTCCGTGGAATGTGATGCTTTATCTCATAAAGAAGAAAAAGTATAGAATGTTGATGGTATTATGCAGAGCGATTGTTAAAGTCAAGTATTCATATAAAGCATAAGGAAATGATTATGAAAAAAATTTGTTTTATAACACGCCATGCAATTGTAAATTATGGCTCTTTTTTGCAGACGTATGCTACCCAAAAACTATTTGAAGACTACGGATATAATGCGGAAGTTTTGGATTATGTTCGAGAAGATGAAGAGTATCATAATGTGACAGAACTACTGTTAAAAAAATCCAAAAAATGGAATCGGAATACTTTTACTAGACTTATATATAGAATCGTTCAATGGCCAGATCACTATATTTGTGGAAGAGCATTTGAAAAGGAAAGAGCCAAATATCTGAATTTGAGCGAGCGCATTACAAATCTGGTTGCAGATGCAAGCAAAATACCGACAGCTGATATTTATTGTACAGGTAGTGATCAAGTTTGGGGAGAAATTGCTCAAGATGATGTAGATCCTATGTATTTCTTGAGTTTTGCTACACATGATGCGAGAAAAATAGCATTTTCTGCGAGTTTTGGAAAAGAAAGTTATCCGAAAGAAAGAATTGATAAGTTCAAAGAATTATTACGTGGATATGACTATATAACTGTGCGAGAAGATAGTGCGGTTAATATAGTAAATAGAGCTGGATATGAGGCAACACAGATTCTTGATCCAACAATGATTTTTGGTGGAGATAGATGGAGAAAACAATTGCTGCCGATACATGAAAAAGGATATGTGTTGCTTTATCAACTTAATGCCAATCATGAAATGGATGAATATGCAAAGCAATTTGCGGATAAAGCGGGGTTAAAATTGCTTAGAGTTTCTGTTGAGGCTCATAACTGTATGCGAGTAGGAAAATTTAAGCTGTGTTTATCGCCGTTTAAATTTTTATCATATATTGCAAATGCAGAATATATGATTACAGATTCTTTTCATGGTACTGCTTTTGCAATCATGTTTAACAGGCAGTTTGTCGAAGTATTACCAAAAGAAAAAATTGCGAGAAATTTGAGCGTTTTGAAACAGTTTGGACTAGAAGATAGAATCTTAAATAGTCTTAGTGATTTTTCCTATATTGATAAAAAAATTGACTATAAGATTGTAGATGATACTTTAGAAAAATATCGGAGACAATCGAATGAACTGTTAAAAAAATGCTTATATGATGGAGAAATGTAAGGATGATTGAAGTAAACATAGTGGGGCAATTGGGAAATCAACTTTTTGAGTATGCGTGTGCACGACAGTTGCAGGAAAAATATGGCGGAAAGATTTGTCTTAACACATATGAAATGCAACAGAATACGCCAAATTTTCGTTTGGCTTTGCTCGACTTTAATTTAAATGAAAATGTGGAGGTTATCTCAGAAAGACCGTTAAAGGAAGCAAATGCAGATAACTATTCAGTCAAAATTTTAAGAAAATTTTTTCCAGACTTGTACTTTAACATAATGGCGAAAAAAGGCGTTTTTGTTTGGAAATCCGCACGGATTTATAAACCTTTGCCTTTATTAAATGAAAAATTGCAGAAGCGAATTGTTCTCAATGGTTACTGGCAAAGCGAAAAGTATTTTTCTGACGTGGCAGAAATTCTTCGGATGGAACTCACTCCGAAAAAACCAGTTCAACCACAAAATGAAAAACTATATAATAAAATTAGAAATACAAATTCTGTTTGCGTTACTATTCGTCGTGGAGATTTTATGAATGATAAGAACAAAGGTACTTTTTATATATGTGATAATACATATTTTAGAAATGCTCTTGCCTATATAAAAAAATGCCTGCCGGATTGTACATTCTTTGGCTTTTCCGATGATATAGATTGGGTGAAAAATAATATGGAATTTCCAGGAGAAGTCTATTATGAGAGTGGAGTGGATCCAGTATGGGAAAAATTGCGTTTAATGTCAGCGTGTAAACATTTTGTACTGTCCAACAGTTCGTTCAGTTGGTGGGCTCAGTATCTGTCAAATGAAGAGAAAAGAATTGTGGTTGCACCGGATATCTGGTATAAGACGGGAAAACATGCTAAAGCAGATTTATATCAAGATAATTGGAAATTAATACATGTAGGGTGAGAGAATGGAAGCTATTTTTGCGGGAATTGTTTTATTTAATCCGGAAATTAGTAGATTGAAGGAAAACATCACACATATTTTAGGCCAAGTGGATCGGCTAATATTGGTAGACAATGGATCTAGTAATAAAGAAGAAATTCAGAGTGAAATCCAAAGTTTTAACACAGACAAAATACTATATATAAACTTACAAAAAAATAAAGGAATTGCAACGGCGCTTAATGTTATTGCGGATTCAACGGAAAGTTGTGGTGTAAAGTGGGTTCTTACATTGGATCAAGATACCGTATGTAAAGATGACATAATTGAAAAGTATAGACCGTATTTGTCTATGAAAAATGTTGGACAGTTTACATGCCTTTATCAAGACAGAAATTTTTTAGAAGATGAATGTAAAAAGGAAGGCTCTGGATTTGGTAATTTAAAGAAAGTACCATGGTGTATTACTTCAGCGGCATTGCTTAATGTGGAAGCATGGAAAAAAGCCGGAAAATTTGATGAGAGTCTTTTTATTGATCAGGTTGATTACGACATGTGCCTTACGATGAGAGAGAAAGGGTATTATATATATCAAGTTGGCTTTGTGGGGTTTGTTCATGAGATAGGACAGGGACACATTGTAAAAGTCGGACCTTGGAAAATAAAAACATGGAATCACTCACCCTTTAGAAGATATTATGGAACGAGAAATGCGATGCTTGTTTCGCGAAAGCACAAAGAACTCAGTGAAGTATGCGCATTTCTTGGAGCAGTGAAGCATATTATTATCATTTTTATTTTTGAAGATCAAAAATTAGAAAAACTAGGCGCCGGATTGAAAGGACTCAAGGATGGTATGAAGGAGAAAAGGTAAGATGATTATAAATATTATAGTTCCAGGTATAGGATTGTCAGGGGGCATGAGAGTTCTTTTTCAGTATGGTGAAATGCTTAAAGCTAAAGGACATGATATCATTTTTTACACACCGTTAAAGGCATATGATGTGCAAAATAACAAATCAATAATTTTAAATAAGATGCATGTCGTAACGAACACAATTAAAAGAATTTATGGTTATGAGATAAAGAAAAAATATAAAAAAACTCAGTTTGATGTGAAAGTGCTTCCAGTTCCGGTTGTTTCCGATCGATACATTAGAAATGCTGATATTTGTATGGCGAGTGCGTGGCCAACAGCTTTTTCAGTAGCTAGATTGAGTCCAAATAAAGGTAAAAAAGTATATTTCATTCAAGACTATGAAATATGGAATAACGAAGAGCTTGGAAGAAAATCATATACACAACCTTTACGACATATTGTAATATCAACTTGGATAAAAAATAAATTAATAGAGCAACTTGGTGCAGAGGATGCGCCAATTGTTTTTGATGGGCTGGATTTAGAGGTATTTAATAATCCGGAAAAGAAATACGAGTTTGGAAATCGAACGATTGAGGTTTTAATGCTGTATCATAATCTTCCCAAAAAGGGTGTGAAAGATGGGCTGATAGCATATAAAAATTTAAAAGACAGATATCCTAATGTGAAATTAACAATGTTTGGGTTGACAGATCGACCGGACATTTCTGATGAGATTGTATATTATAAGGATCCGTCAAGAGAAGAATTAAAAGGATTATATAAAAAGGCGGATATCTTTCTATATACATCGAGAGAAGAAGGATGGGGATTGACACCGCTTGAAGCAATGGCAAGTAAGTGCGCTGTAGTAGGAACAAATACAGGTTGTATGTTGGATATTGGTTCGGATAGAGAAAATGCTTTGCTTTGTGAACCAGGCGATGTCAGAAAAATGACGGAAAACCTATGTGAACTATTTGAAAATCATGAAATGCTAATTAAGCTTGCTGAAAATGGCTACAAAACTGTACAACAGTTTTCGTGGAATAATTCTGTAAACCAGCTAGAAAGGGAATTAAGGAATATATGCGATGAAGATAAAGACTGAAACAATAACGTTTTCAATCTGGAGCGTTATACTGTTTAGTAGAATATTAATAAGTCAAGATAGCAGTGTGATTTCAAGCCCTCTGAAAATATACTATATTTCATCAGCACTTTTGATTGTATTTGCTTTTTTTCAATGGATACGCAACTCTAAAAAGTTGAAACTAAACCCAATACTTTTTTGGGGAAGCTCATTCGGCGTGTATGTGTTTTTGTTTGGAAAGATTCTTGTGAATAATAGTTTAAAGGATTTGACAGAGTTTATGTTTAATGCCCTAGTGATATTTTATATTCTTGTTTTTATAATGGCTTCCTATATAAAAGACAAGAAATGTAGAATAGTTACTTTTGTAAAAACAACATTTTGGACATTCACGATAGGAATAATTTTTAGCGCTGCGTTAAATTGGGATGGAAAACTCGCACTTGGCGAGTTAGTAAGTAATGTTTTTGGCGGATATACAAGAACTAGAGCTGCATTTGGTTTTTACCATCCGAATGCAGCAGCTAATATAGCACTTTGTGTTATTGTTTTATCCAGTTATTTAGTTTGTGAAAATAAGAAAAAAACTGTGTATTTCATAATAGATATATTTATGATGTACATTATATTGGCAACAGCATCTAGAACTGCGCTAAGTACGCTTATATTATTTCTTGTGCTGATATTATATAGTAGATTATTAAATATAATTAAAAGTAATAATGGAAAAAGAGGCTTAACAGCTGGACTTGTCTTGATTATAATTACACTTATACTTTTTAATAGTGAAAATGGTGTGGAGGGGTTATTTACATTATCCAATAGGTCTTATAATTTTGTATATAATGTTCCAGTATTGGTAAAAAGTGGACGACTTTGGATTGGATTAGGATTGATAGGTTCAGGTGAATTTTATCAATTGCCACAGTACAATACCTTTTTTGTTGATAACTATTTTCTCTATGTTTTGATGTCAACAGGAATTATTGGTCTGATTTTTATTTCGTGTTTTATGCTGTTTATTTTGAAAAGACTTTTAAATCAATCTAGTAATGATTCATTTAAAAGGTTAACATTAATTGTGTTTGGAATAAACGTATTTTCAAGTCTGGGCGAAGCATGTTTTATGCATCCTTCTTTTGCATCTTGTTTTGCTTTTACAGTATTGTATATCGCCTATGCATGCAGCAAGGAACAAAATGAAGTAGTAGAATATGAAGGGAGTACATTATGAGAAATGTGTGCAACAAAGATCAATGCACAGGCTGTATGGCGTGTGTGGATATATGTGCGAAGAACGCCATACACATTGTTGATGCTATTGATGCTTTTAATGCAGTTATTGACGAGGGCAAATGTGTTAATTGCGGTATGTGCGAGAAAGTATGTCAACAAAAGAATGTACCTCAATTACGCTCGCCAATTATTTGGAAACAAGGTTGGACGTATGATGATAAAACTCGAATGAGGTCTGCATCCGGTGGAATTGCGACGGAACTGGCAAGAACATTTATAGAAAAAGGTGGAAAAGTTTGTAGCTGCCTTTTCCGTGGGGGAAACTTTGTTTTTGATATAGTAGAAGATGTAAACAGATTAGATTGTTTTGCTGGGTCAAAATATATTAAAAGTAATCCGATAGGCATTTATAAGACTATAAAAAGAGAACTCGCTAAGGAGACTGAAATTCTTTTTATAGGATTACCTTGCCAAGTTGTGGCTTTAAGAAATTATGTTGGAGATTCTCTGGGTGAAAAGCTTACTACCGTTGATTTAATTTGTCATGGGACACCATCACCTAAGATTTTGGATATGTTTTTAAAGCAGTATGGTGAAGATATACGCACGGCTGAGTCTATTGACTTTCGAGTCAAGGGGAACTTTCAAGTATCAGAGCGTTCTCATACCATAGCAACACGCGGAGTATGTGATAGATATATGATTTCGTTTTTGTCTGCACTATCTTATACAGAAAATTGTTATAGCTGTAAGTATGCGCAAGAAAATCGGCCGGGCGATATTACATTAGGTGATTCATGGGGAACAGAACTCTCAGAAAACGAATGGCATAAAGGTGTTTCACTTGTATTATGCCAGACAGAAAAAGGAAAAAACCTTTTGGAATTGGCTAAAATCAAACTGGTTGATGTAAATATTGAAAAAGCGAAAAGCCATAATCACCAATTGGAGCATCCGTCAAAGGCTCCAAAATCGAGAGACAGGTTTGTTCAACATATAAAACACGGTATGAAGTTTAATCGTGCGGTTTTGCTCGCGCTTCCGAAAGATTGTGGAAAACAAGCGGTGAAAGAAATTTTAATCAAGTGCAAGTTATTGGCTCCTGGGGGGGGTAACGTATCAAATTAGTGTGAGTGATTAATGTTTGATAAAAGATGTTGGGATAGAAGATAATTTGGATTTGAAAATTAAATGGAAGGAAGTGTATAAAGAAGAATGAAGAATATGCCATTGATATCAGTCATTGTACCCGCATATAACGTGTCAAGTTCTATTGCAATGACACTTGATTTGTTGCAAAGACAAACTTATGATAACTTGGAGATAATTTGTATTAATGACGGTTCTACTGATTCCACTCCCGATATTATTAATGTATTAAAACAAAAGGATTCAAGAATTGTACTAATAAATAAGGAAAATGGAGGCGTTTCTTCGGCAAGAAATATTGGCTTGAATAATGCGCATGGAGAATACGTGTGTTTTTTTGACCCTGGAGATGAAGCTGATTCTGATTTTGTTATGTATTTATATAAATTGTTATTGAGTGAAAAAGCAGATTTGGCAATTTGTTCATATAACTTCAAAATGGAAAATGGACAAATACTGGACAGAAATCGGTTCTATGAAATTGTAGATAAAAATACGATTTTTAATCAAGAGGAAGCATTAACAGAAATTATAAAAGTCTATGGTAAATTTTGTGGTCATGTATGGGATAAATTGTTTATTAGGAGCAAAATTGGAGCTATTCGCTTTGATGAAAACATCCACAATTGTGAAGATACATTGTTTGATGTGCAATATATCAAGAATTGTCAAAAAGTTATACTTGGACCAGAAGTGCATTATGATTATATACAAAGTAACACTAGTGTGACGCATGGTAAATATTCGTACAAGTTTCATTCAGGACTTTGTGCATGGTGTAGAATAATAGCAGAACTTGATAGTTATGTTGAACGAGAACTACTAAATAAAAATATGAGTGTATTGGTGACAATGTACTCACGAATGGCATGGAAAAGTTTGAATAAGGAAGAACAAAGAAAGTATAAAAAGGATTTTATAAAGTTAATGAATCAGTATCATTCTTTTTCGTCAATAAAGCAACTGATAAAAAGGATAATATGTAAAGTATACTGGCTAGCTGTTTAAAAAGAAAATTACATAGCGTAGTTTATTAATGTCGGTTTATGTAAAAATTGTGGAAGGAGTTGAGAAAAAATGAGAAATCAAAGATCTATTGGTGTCAATGCAGGACTCAACATGATTAGAACGGCATGTCAGGTGATTTTTCCATTGATTACTTTTCCGTATGTATCACGAGTCCTTCATGTTGAAAATATAGGAATTTACAATTTTTGTCAGTCGGTTATTTCGTATTTTTCATTGCTGGCGGCTTTAGGAATTAGCACCTATGCTATCAGAGAGGGAGCAAGATATCGAGATAATGAAGAAAAGATGTCATTATTTGCTTCGGAGGTCTTTTCAATTAACTTTATTTCGACAGTTTTTTCGTATCTAATTTTAGGAGTGTGTATCCTTTTAGTTCCAAGATTTAACCAATATAGTTCAATAATGGTAGCGTTAAGCATAAGCATAATGTTTACGCTGATTGGAAGTGAATGGATATTTCAAATTTATGAGGACTATAAATATATCACAATTCGAGGCATTTTGTTTCAGTTTATTTCATTAATACTTATGTTTGTACTCGTTAGGAATAGCAGTGATTTGTTTGCTTATGTATGGATCACAGTTATATCATGCAGCGGCGCAAATATACTTAATGCTGTTTCTAGAAGAAAATATTGTAAGATAAGACTTACCATTAATGCAAAAATTCTAACGCATTTGGCTCCAATATTAGTTCTGTTTGCAACATCAGTAGCGACAACAATATATACGAATGCAGATACTACAATGCTTGGCTTCTTTTCAGGAAATAAATCAGTTGGATTGTATTCTGTTTCCACAAAAATCTACACTATTGTAAAACAAATGCTGGCTGCAATTATTATTGTTTCAATTCCGAGATTATCTGCTTATCTGGGAGAGAAAAAAATAGACTATTTTAATAGAACAGCCAACCAGATTTTGAATGCACTTGTTGTTATTGTCGTTCCGGCAATGGTTGGATTGATTGCATTAAGCAAAAACATAGTTTTTATTATTGCAGGACAAGAATATGTTGATGCAAATATATCGCTTAAGATTCTTTCTGTTGCGTTGCTTTTTAGCATTTTTAGTTGGTTCTATACATCGTGCATTCTAATACCTTATAGGTGCGAAAATAAGGTGTTGATGGCAACGATTGTTGCGGCTCTTGTTAATATAGGATTAAATTTTATCCTTATTCCAACATTCCAGCAGAATGCTGCGGCATTTACTACTGTTATTGCGGAGTTACTGTCAATGGTTATAACATGGTGGTATGGAAGAAAATATTTTAGGGTCAGTTTTCTAAAAAAGGACATTCTCTCCGTTGCTATAGGATGCCTGGCAATATGGACTATATGTTCTATATCAGAAAAATATATTAGTTCAGTACTGATTTCTACAGTTTTTTCAGTGACTGCTTCGGTTGTTATTTATATGATTGTTCTGTTAATAATGAAGAATCAGGCGGTAAAATTAGTTTTAGAGATACTTCATATCAAAAAATAATTTTGTTTTTTTACACACGAAAATACAGCCGGTGGATGCTTCTAATCACATCATCATGTGAATTAAAGAAAGTTGCGGAAAAAATTGCAATAATGAAAAAAGAAATTCATCTTCATTTGGATGAAGAAGTTGCGAACCAAATAGATGAGATGTGTAATCATGTATATAAAGGAAATTGCTTTGATAACATAAGGCTTAATGAATTTGTTCAAAATCTTCAATATATATTGGTATAAATTTTTTCTAGTGTAAATGTCAATATAAAAATGTTCAAAAAATGGAAAATAAAGAACATCAGTGTCTGATTGAAAAAGAAGCCATAGGGGACGGGGATTAAGTGATAATTAATTTGTTGCAATCCGTCGAATTATTTTGCGCTTACGTTACAAGGGAAGAATTAAATTGTATTTTACATGGCAATCCGCTATACTAGTATTTAGTATAGCGGATTGTTTTTTGGAGGCTTTTATGGCAAATACTTTGAAGTTACCGGTTGGAATTGAAAATTTTGAGGAAATTAGAAAACTGGGTTTCTATTATATTGACAAGACAAGGCTTATAGAGCAGCTCTTACAGGGCTGGGGGAAGGTTACTCTTTTTACCCGCCCTCGCCGTTTTGGTAAGACTCTCAATATGAGCATGCTTAGGAGCTTTTTTGAAAAAGGAACGGACAAAGCTTTATTTGAGGGCTTATACATTTCCGGCAATAAAGAGCTGTGTGACGAGCATATGGGGAAGTATCCTGTCATCTTTCTTTCATTCAAGGGTGTGGATGGTTTAGACTTTACTACGGCAAGACGTATGCTGTGTGCTATTTTAAAGGATGAGCTTGACAGACATTACTATTTGAAGACCAGTGATGTATTGACTGATGAGGATAGAACACTGTTTACAAAGATGCTTCATGGGCAGGATGACAATATTGAGGATAGTATACGAATGCTTTCAAAGCTGTTGTATAAGCACTATGGTCAGAAAGTAGTTATTCTCATAGATGAGTATGATGTTCCACTCGACAAGGCTTTTCAGAATGGCTACTACAAGGAGATGGTTTCTCTCATCAGAGGGCTTTTCGGGCAGGCGCTCAAGACCAATGAGTTTTTACAGTTTGCTGTGCTTACAGGCTGTCTTCGTGTGTCAAAGGAGAGTATTTTTACAGGTCTCAATAATTTTGAAATCAATTCTATTGTGGATATAGACCATGATGAGCAGTTTGGCTTCACTGATGATGAGGTTATGAAGCTGCTTTTAGACTATGACAGGAGCGAGAGGTACCCGGATGCAAAGGAATGGTATGATGGCTATCATTTTGGTAATGCGGATATTTATTGTCCGTGGGACGTGATTAATTTTGCCAAGAAGCTTGTTTCAGATCCGTCAGCCAGACCGAGTGCGTTCTGGATTAACAGTAGTGGCAACGATATGGTGAAGCGCTTTGTGGACAAGGCTGACCAGACCACGAGAGATGAGATTGAAAAGCTCGTGGCAGGTGGATTTGTGGAGAAGCAGCTTCGTCTTGACCTGACTTATGATGAGATTGACAATACTATTGACAATCTGTGGAGTGTGCTCTTTACCACCGGTTATCTCACCAAAATTGGTGAGGTCAAGGTGCCTGACAGCGAGAGCTATGCATACAGGCTTGTGATTCCGAATAAGGAAGTACGCGAGGTTTTTATCTTGCAGATTCAGGAGTGGTTCAAGGCTGTTGTTGCAAAAGATGATGATACTATGAAGCTTTTATCAAAGGCGATTCTGGATAAAGATGAGAAACAGATTGCCAGGCAACTAAACATCGTGATGAGCCGCATGATTAGCATACTCGATACCAAGGCGCCTGATGCTATGAAGGAGAATTTCTATCACGGCTTACTTCTCGGTCTACTGCGTGGCAGCAATCCGGACTGGCTGATTAAGTCCAATCGTGAGTCGGGAGATGGCTTTAGTGATATTTTGATTGAGCCGGAGGATCCGGATGCTGGGATCGTTATAGAGGTGAAGTATGCTAAGGAGATGAAGGAGCTTGACGCAGCGTGCGAGGCTGCTATGGCACAGATTAAGAATAAGCGCTATGATGAGGCTCTGCGGGATGAGGACCGGTGTGATATTTTAGCCTACGGCATTGCTTTTTGCAGGAAGCGGTGCAGGGTGGTTGGTGAGAAGCTGTAAATTATTTTTACTTTATACCAGAGGCTTGTATAGCGGATTATTTTGGAGGTATTTCTATGAAGCTTAAAACAGGACAAAAGTGCGCATTCGGATTTGGCGCATTCGGAAAAGATATTGTGTATATGCTTATTTCATCGTATTTGCTCTACTATTACAATGTAGTGCTTGGGATGAGTAGTGTGTTTATCGGCACGGTGATGATGGCGGCGAGGATTTTTGATGCGTTCAATGACCCGGTGATGGGCATTATCGTAGCAAAGACGCGTACCAGGTGGGGCAGGTTTAGGCCTTGGATTTTTGCCGGCACGGTGCTCAATGCCGTGACCATATATGCTTTATATGCCACTCCTGAGTCTATGGGTGATTCAGCGCAGAGAGTGTGGCTTACAGTGTTTTACTTTGCATGGGGCATCACATATACGCTTATGGATATTCCGTTCTGGTCTATGATTCCCGCAATCACTGAGCCGGGCAGCGACAGGGAGCAGCTTACATCGCTTGCGAGGACATGCTCTGGCATTGGAGATGCTATCCCTACGGTGCTCACGATGACAGTGGTGCCTATTCTTGGTGCAGGAAGCTCTATGGCTGACTACAGGATTGGATTTAAGTGGTGGGCACTTATTATAGCGGTAGTATTTGTGATTTCTGAGCTTGTATGCGTGGCATGTGTGCCTGAAAGACCGGTTGCCTGTGATGAGAAGCCTGGAAAGATATCCGATATGTTTAAAGCCTTATTTAAGAACGACCAGGCAATGACTGTTGTGGTATCGATCATTCTCGTATATACATCACTCAATATCTGTGGTAACCTGGTGCTTTATTTCTTCCGGTTTGATGTGGGAAACGAGGGTGCATATTCTATATTTGCTGCAGTTGCTTTCGCAGCACAGGTGCTTGTCATGATGGTTATACCGCTGCTTCGCAAGAGATTCAGCAAAAGCCAGCTTTTTATATCAGGATTTATTATTCAGATAGCAGGCTTTGCGGTGATACTTATCATGGCATTTGCAAAGCTCTACACGCCGCAGAGCTGGTACATACTCTGCCTGCCGGGTATTTTGATTTATCTGGGCTACGGTATGCTCAATGTTATCATGACAATATTTCTTTCAGATTCTGTTGATTATGGTGAGGTGATGAATGGCACGAGAGAGGAGTCGGTCATTTTCTCAATGCAGACATTTACGGTAAAGCTCGCTTCCGGTGTAGCGGTATTTCTGGCTGGGCTGGTGGTTGACTGGATTCATCTGGATACCGCGGCTGCGGTACAGACACAGGATACACTTGATGCTCTTCGTATGTGGATGACGATTCCGTCTGTTATCCTGCTCATTGTGGGCATATTTGTATTTAAGAGGTTTTATAAGCTGGATGATACAAGGATGGAAGAAATTAAATCCAAGCTAAATTAAAAACTGCTTAGAGTCTGTAGAATTGTATACGAAGACAAATAACGCCCATGCATGAATGCATGGGCGAATTTTTTATTTCTTAAGCTTCTTCTGTGCCGTAGAAAGCATCAGCTTAATACGGTTCAGCTGGTTTACTTCAGAAGCACCCGGATCATAATCGATAGCCACGATATTGGCATCCGGATGATCATGTCTGATTTTCTTTATAACTCCCTTACCTACAATATGGTTCGGTAAGCATGCAAAAGGCTGTGCACAGATGATGTTTGTGACACCCTCATTGATGAGCTCAAGCATCTCACCTGTCAAGAACCAGCCCTCACCGGTCTGATTACCGCACGAAACGATAGGAGAAGCATACTCTGCGAGATCCTGCACGTGAGCGGTTGGCTCAAAATGCTTGCTCTTAGCCAGCTCGTCCCTTGCATCCTTTCTGAGCCACTCGAAGAAGGCGATAAGTCGGTTGTTCATAAACTTAGCTTTCTTAGAAGCACCGAGATAGTCAGCCTTGAAATTCGTGTTGTAGCAGCAGTAGAGTAAGAAATCAGTCAGATCAGGCACTACAGCCTCGGCTCCTTCAGCTTCAAGCAGGTCAACCACATAGTTGTTTGCTGCAGGCAGGAATTTGACGAGAATCTCACCGACCACGCCGACACGCGGCTTAACCTCATCTGTCATAGGCAGATTGTCGAAATCCCTTATGATTTCGCGGCACATATTTTTGTATTTCTTGTGAGAGAGCATCTTTGTGTTGCCGACAAAGTCGATGACTCTCTTTTTCCACTTCTCATGGAGTGCATTGGCACTTCCCGGCTCTTTCTCATAAGGACGTACCCTGTAGAGACAGCGCATAAAGATATCACCAAACTCAAGCGCATATAGTCCGTGCTGGATAAGGCTTGGAGTAAACTTAAAGCCCGGATTCTTCTCGAGACCTACCATGTTGATTGAGATAACAGGCACATCAGGATATCCGGCCTTTTCGAGGGCTCTTCGGATAAAGCCGATGTAGTTTGTTGCACGGCATCCGCCACCTGTCTGTGAGATGAGGATGGCTGTGTGTGTCATATCATAGTTGCCTGATTTGACGGCTGCCATAATCTGTCCTACGACAATGAGTGAAGGGTAGCAGGCGTCGTTGTTTACGAACTTAAGTCCCACGTCCACACATTCCCTTGCAGGGATATCCGGTATGACCATATTGTAGCCGGCTGCCTTAAAGGCTGGCACGAGAAGGTCAAAGTGTATAGGTGACATCTGAGGGCAGATGATGGTGTAGTTGTCCTTTTTCATCTGCTCGGTGAATACAACACGCTCGTAGTTAGACGGTTTTAAGTCACGTTTTTCATGCTTGGTTTCCTTGACTCTTATGGCGGCAAGGAGCGAGCGGATACGGATTCTTGCTGCGCCCAGGTTGTTTACCTCGTCGATCTTCAGGCAGGTGTATATTTTGCCTGAGCCTGTCAGGATATCATTTACGCAGTCGGTTGTGACAGCATCGAGACCGCAGCCAAACGAGTTGAGCTGGATTAAGTCAAGGTCATCACGGGTCTTTACAAAGTTGGCTGCTGAGTACAGTCTGGTGTGGTACATCCACTGATCCATGACGATGAGAGGTCTCTCAAGCTCGCCCAGATGGGATACGGAGTCCTCTGTCAGCACACAGATGCCATAGCTTGTGATGAGCTCAGGGATACCGTGGTTGATTTCCGGGTCCACATGGTACGGACGGCCTGCGAGCACGATTCCGCGACGTCCGGTGTCTTCCATGTAGTCGAGCACTTCCTCGCCCTTTCGCTGTATCTCAAGTCTTGTCATGGCAAGCTCCTTCCAGCCTGCGGCTACCGCATCACGAATCTGTGACTCAGGCAGATTGAAATCACCCTTTGAGAAAGTGGCTACGAGCTGCTGTGAGATAGTTTCCTCACTCTCAAATGACATAAACGGATTTATGAATTTAACCTCGCCTGAGGTAATCTCGTCCACGTTGTTTTTGATATTCTCAGAGTATGATGTGACAATAGGGCAGTTGTAGTGATTGTTTGCATCAGGAAACTCCTTGCGCTCATATGGCACTGCCGGGTAGAAAATAAAATCTACATTTTGTTTTATGAGCCAGCTTATATGACCATGTGTGAGCTTTGCAGGGTAGCACTCTGACTCACTTGGGATGGAGTCGATACCCATCTCATAAATCTTTCTGGTAGACTGTGGTGACAGTACTACAGAAAAGCCGAGGCGTTTGAAAAATGTAGCCCAGAACGGATAGTTCTCGTACATATTCAAGGCTCTTGGGATGCCGACTGTACCGTGTGGAGCATCCTTTGGGTCAAGTGGCTCATAGTCAAATATACGCTTGTTCTTGTATTCAAAAAGATTTGGTATGTTATCCTTGTTCTTCTCCTTGCCCAGACCCTTTTCACAGCGGTTTCCGGTGATGTACTGTCTGTTGTCGGAGAATTTGTTTATAGTTAAAAGACAGTGGTTTGTACAGCCCTGACAGCGTGCGAGCTTTGTGGTGTAGGTGAGCTCGTTTATCTGGTCGATTGTGAGCATTGTTGTCTTGTAATCAGCCTTGTGGCGCTCACGTGCGATGAGTGCGGCACCAAAGGCGCCCATGATACCTGCGATGTCAGGCCTTGTGGCATGTACACCTGCTATTTTTTCAAAGCTTCTAAGAACGGCATCATTGTAGAAGGTACCGCCCTGGACTACGATATTTTCACCGAGGTCGCTTGCATCAGAAAGCTTGATAACCTTGAAAAGAGCATTTTTTATTACTGAGTAGGCAAGTCCTGCTGAGATATCTGCGACAGATGCGCCCTCCTTCTGGGCCTGCTTTACCTTTGAGTTCATGAAAACCGTACATCTGGTTCCAAGGTCGATAGGATTCTTTGCAAAAAGGGCTTCCTTTGCAAAATCCTGAACAGAATAGTTTAAAGACTTTGCGAAGGTCTCAATAAATGAGCCGCAGCCTGAAGAGCAGGCCTCGTTGAGCTGTACTGAGTCGACGGTCTGGTTCTTTATCTTGATGCACTTCATGTCCTGTCCACCGATATCGAGGATACAGTCTACCTTTGGGTCGAAGAATGCTGCTGCGTAGTAGTGGGCTACAGTCTCAACTTCGCCGTCGTCCAATTTTAATGCTGCCTTTAATAAAGCCTCTCCGTAGCCTGTAGAGCAGGAGTGTACGATGTGTGCATCATCAGGAAGCTTTGCGTAAATCTCCTGGATAGAACGGATGGCTGTCGCGAGAGGGCTTCCGTTGTTATTGCTGTAGAATGAGTATAAAAGGTCTCCGGCCTCGCTTACGAGAGCGATTTTAGTGGTGGTTGAGCCTGCATCTATTCCGAGATAGCAGTTGCCCTTGTATGTAGAAAGGTCACCGGTCTTTACGTGATTGTTGCCGTGACGCGTTGTAAATTCATCGTAATCAGCCTGATCCTTAAAAAGAGGCTCCATACGTGCCACCTCAAATTCCATCTTTATGCCGTTTGAGAGGCGGTCGATTAAGGATGAGAGTGTGGTGACAGAGTTGTCTTTATAGTTTAATGCAGAGCCTATTGCTGCAAACAGATGAGAGTTTTCAGGAACGATAGTGTGCTCGTCATCGAGATTTAAGGTTCTGATAAATGCTGATTTAAGTTCTGACAAAAAGTGCAGAGGACCGCCAAGGAAAGCAACATGTCCCTTGATTGGCTTACCGCAGGCGAGGCCGCTGATGGTCTGGTTTACCACGGCCTGAAAGATTGAAGCGGATAAATCCTCGCGTGTGGCCCCCTCATTGATGAGAGGCTGGATATCTGTCTTTGCAAATACTCCACAGCGGGCTGCTATAGGGTAGATGGCCTTGTAGCTTTTTGCGTATTCATTTAGTCCTGTAGCGTCTGTCTGGATGAGAGAAGCCATCTGGTCGATAAATGAGCCTGTACCGCCGGCACATATGCCGTTCATACGCTGTTCCACGTTGCCGCCCTCGAAGTATATGATTTTGGCATCCTCGCCACCTAGCTCTATTGCCACATCGGTCTGTGGAGCATAGTGTGTGAGTGCGGTAGATACAGCTATAACCTCCTGTACGAATGGCACCTCAAGGTGCTTTGCAAGAGTGAGTCCGCCGGAGCCTGTTATCATAGGACAAACTGAAAGGTCACCTGTCTTGCCGTAGGCCTTTCTGATAAGGGACTCAAGTGTCTCCTGGATATTTGCAAAATGACGCTCATAATCGGAAAAGAGGATATTGTCATCGGCGTCAAGAAGTGCAATCTTGACGGTTGTTGAGCCGATATCAATACCCAACTTATGTAAGCTGTTATTTTCCATAGTGGTTCCTCCATAATGTATTACTTATATGTTTTTATATATCTTTCTTCTTATTAAAATATATAATAGTTCAATTTTCAAAACAGAGATTATTATACGACAGATATCGACAAATTACAATGACTATAATTATAAAGAATTTGTGAATAATTCGCTGTCTCGTTGACAAAGTATGATTTAACTATCATAATAAATTTTGTAATTAATCGCTGCCCTTTGCACTATAGTGTAAAAGGCAGCAATAATATGACAGGAGGATGCAGACGCGTGGTTTTATATTGCATCAAAACCATGTCTGCTAAAATGTATGAACTGGCTTAACAAACTAGAACAAAAATATGGAAGTAAAGCGATTCCGAATATCACTAGAATATTTATCGCTGCGAATCTGATAGGTAGTGTGCTGCTTTTGACAAAGGGAGATGTTGTCCTTTATTATCTGCAGTTTTCAGCCTCTGCTATTTTGCACGGACAGGTATGGCGTCTTATAAGCTGGATTTTTGTGCCGAGCGGCAGCATATCATTTTTACAGCTTTTATTTGTATTCTGTCTGTGGACGCTTGGAGACAGCATGGAGTCATATCTTGGCTCTTTTAGGATGAATGTGTACTTTTTCGGAGGCTTTTTGCTGTATGATATAGTTGGAATGCTTGTATTTGCAGTGACACATGTATCCATCAATCTGACTATGTACTATATACTTATAGCTATGTATCTGATGCTTGGTCTTTTGATGCCGGAGGCAGAGGTTAGGCTTTACTTTGTGCTTCCTATAAAGATGAAGTGGATGGTGCTTGTTTATTTCGTGATGTTTGCATATGATGTGTATACCTATATGAGCTTTGGATGGCAGATTGGATTGGCATACGGCTCAGAAATAGTACTTGCACTTATAAATCTGTTGGTATTCATTTATGGCTGCAAGCACAGGCTCTCATTCAGGCAGAATATGCACCAGAAGAGGAGAAAGGCACAGTTTAAAGCCAAGTTTTCCGAACCTCGCCCGGGCAGTGGCATCTCACGCCATAAGTGCTATATATGCGGCAGAACAGAATTGTCAAATCCTGAATTAACATTCAGATACTGCTCAAAGTGCACCGGCAACAAGGAATACTGTCAGGATCATCTGTTTACACATACGCACGTATAATATACATGTACTACTTTTTCTAATTCATTGACAAAGTAAACTGATGAATTTATAATGGACACAGTATTATTTTCGGAGGAACATTTATGGAGAACGAGGCAACAGTTTCGAAAAATTTTATTGAACAGATTATTGAGAAGGACTTGGCAGAGGGTCATTGCAAGACAGTAAAGACCAGATTCCCACCGGAGCCAAACGGTTATTTACACATCGGCCATGCGAAGTCTATTCTTTTAAACTATGGACTGGCAAAGAAGTATGACGGACAGTTCAATCTCAGGTTTGATGATACAAATCCTACCAAGGAGCGTCTGGAGTTTGTAGAGTCTATCGAGGCCGATGTTAAGTGGCTTGGTGCTGACTGGGCGGACAGGAAGTTTTTTGCATCCAATTACTTCGACAAGATGTATGAGTGTGCAGTAGGGCTTATAAAGAAGGGAAAGGCATATGTATCTGATCTGACACCTGATGAGATAAGAGAGTATAGAGGTACACTCACAGAGGCCGGCAAGGAGGATCCATACTCAAAGAGAAGTGTTGAGGAAAACTTAGACCTTTTTGAGCGCATGAAAAACGGTGAGTTCGAGGATGGCGCAAAGGTGCTTCGTGCGAGAATTGACATGAGCTCTTCAAATATCAATATGAGAGATCCGATTCTTTACCGTGTGGCTCATATGACACATCACAATACAGGTGATAAATGGTGTGTATATCCTATGTATGATTTTGCTCATCCTATAGAGGATGCTATCGAGGGTATCACACATTCTATATGTACTCTTGAGTTTGAAGACCACAGACCGCTGTATGACTGGGTGGTTATTGAATGTGGATTTAAGAATTCTCCTGAGGAGTCGCCAAAGCAGATTGAGTTTGCAAAGCTCTATCTGACTAATGTTGTAACAGGAAAGAGATATATCAAGCGTCTTGTGGAGGACGGCATCGTTGATGGCTGGGATGACCCGAGGCTTGTTTCTATAGCAGCACTCAGACGCAGGGGCTTCACACCGGAGTCTATCCAGAATTTTGTTGATCTGTGTGGTATATCAAAGGCTAACAGCTCTGTTGACTACGCTATGCTTGAGTACTGTATCCGAGAGGATTTAAAGGCTAAGCGCCCTCGTATGATGGCTGTGCTTGATCCGGTCAAGGTTATTATCGACAATTACCCTGAGGGACAGGTTGAGTATCTTGAAGTGGACAATAACGTGGAGAATCCTGAGCTTGGAAAGAGAAAGGTTCCTTTCACCAGAGAGCTTTATGTGGAGAGAGATGACTTCATGGAGGAGCCACCGAAGAAGTATTTCCGTATGTTCCCTGGCAATGAGGTGCGTTTCATGAACGCTTATTTTGTGAAGTGCAATAGCTGTGTGAAGGATGAAAACGGCAATGTTACAGAGATTCACTGTACATATGACCCGGCATCAAAGGGTGGCAACAGTCCTGATGGCAGAAAGGTTAAGGGAACTATCCACTGGGTTTCAGCCGAGTATGGAAAGCAGGTAACTGTACGTCTTTACGAGAATATCGTAAATGAGGAGCTTGGAGTGTACAATGAGGACGGAAGCTTAAATCTTAATCCAAATTCACTCACAGTGCTTGATAACTGTGTAGTGGAGCCGGAGCTTATGAATGCCAAGGCTTATGACAGCTTCCAGTTTGTCAGAAATGGTTTCTTCTGCGCGGATTGCAAGGACTCAAAGGATGGACAGCCTGTATTTAACAGAATCGTCTCATTAAAGAGCTCATTCAAGCTTCCGACAGCTAAATAGTTTTGAACTAAAATCAAACAGAAGAGAACGAAATTATAAAAAAATAAGAGATGTGAAATAATTGCTGTTATTTCACATCTCTTTTCTTTTATTTGTTGTAACAATTAATTATTTTTCTTGTTCTCAAGCTCAAGAAGCTTCATTGCACGCACCTTGAGTGGCAGACCAAACAGTGTGATGAAGCCGTCTGCATCATGGTGATCATATAAATCTCCTGTAGTAAAGCTTGCAAGAGACTCACTGTAGAGTGAATATGGTGAAGTAGTGCCGGCCTTGATGATATTGCCTTTATATAATTTGAATTTAACTTCTCCGGTTACATATTCCTGTGTTGACTCTACGAAAGCCTGGATTGCTTCACGAAGTGGTGTGAACCATTTTCCTTCGTATACTACCTGAGCGAGCTTGTTGCCCATTTCTTTTTTGACCTCCATTGTAGCACGGTCAAGGCAGAGCTCCTCGAGCTGGTCATGTGCTTCCATGAGGATTGTTCCACCAGGAGTCTCATATACACCACGTGATTTCATACCTACTACACGGTTCTCAACGATATCGATGATGCCGATGCCGTGCTTGCCACCGAGACGGTTGAGCTCTCTGATGATGTCTGCTACCTTCATCTTTTTGCCGTTGACAGATGTAGGAACACCCTTCTCAAATGTCATTGTAACATACTCACCTTCGTCAGGAGCATGCTCAGGTGTGACACTTAATACGAGCAGATGGTCGTAGTTTGGCTCCTGTGAAGGATCCTCAAGCTCAAGTCCCTCGTGGCTGATGTGCCAGAGGTTACGGTCACGGCTGTAGCTTGAATCTGTGCCGAACGGAAGGTCGATTCCGTGTGCCTTGCAGTACTCGATCTCAGCCTCACGTGAATCCATTTTCCAGTTGTCCTGACGCCATGGAGCGATTACCTTTATATCAGGAGCAAGTGCCTTGATACCGAGCTCGAAACGGATCTGGTCATTTCCTTTACCTGTTGCACCGTGGCAGATGGCTACAGCGCCTTCTTTTCTTGCAATCTCTACAAGCTTCTTTGCGATGCCCGGTCTTGCCATTGCTGTTCCAAGGAGGTATTTGTGCTCATAAACTGCGCCGGCCTGTACACAAGGTACGATGTAGTCCTCACTGAACTCATCACAGATATCCTCTATGTAAAGCTTTGAAGCTCCGGATAATTTAGCTCTCTCATCGAGTCCGTCAAGCTCCTCTCCCTGTCCGCAGTTGATGCAGCAGCAGATTACGTCATAGTCATAAGTCTCTTTAAGCCATGGAATGATAGCAGTGGTATCAAGTCCGCCTGAATAAGCTAATACAACTTTGTCTTTCATAAGTGCGTGTCCTCTTTTCGTTTATTCTTTATGATGGTAACCATTAACTGCTTTTGTGTCTAAAAGCCTTGAATAATTACTTTAGAATAAATATATACCAGTTCTTTACATATTGCAAGTGAAAAAATATACATTATTCATGTATAAATATACATAATTTTGTATAATTTTTCTCTTTACGGATTGAAATTACTGTACTATATTATTATGTATGATGCGTCAGACCTATTTTATATGGTTATGCAGAAATACAATATGAAAAGAGGAAATATTATGATAAAGGCTGGTATTATTGGAGCCACCGGATATGCCGGAGCGGAGCTCGTGAGAATTTTGATGAATCATAAAGAGGTAGAGATTGCATGGTATGGCTCACGAAGCTATGTGGATGAGAATTATGCCGATATCTATGGAAATATGTTTCAGATAGTTGATGCAAAGTGCATGGATGACAATATGGAGGAGCTTGCAGAGTCTGTTGATGTGATTTTCACTGCGACCCCACAGGGCTTTTTGGCAGGCGTGCTCACTGAGGATATATTAAGTAAGGTAAAGATTGTCGATCTGTCAGCGGACTTCCGTATCAAGGATGTAGCCACATATGAGAAATGGTACAAGATTGAACACAAGTCGCCGCAGTTTATTGATGAGGCTGTATATGGTCTGTGTGAGATAAACAGGGACAAGGTCACAAAGGAGACAAGGCTTGTTGCAAATCCTGGCTGCTATACCACATGCTCCATCCTTACAGCTTATCCGCTTGTTAAGGAGGGTCTTATTGATACAGATACACTTATCGTCGATGCAAAGTCAGGCACATCTGGCGCAGGACGTGGTGCAAAGACACCTAATCTGTTTTGTGAAGTAAATGAGAGCATGAAGGCATATGGCGTTGCCTCACACAGACATACCCCTGAGATAGAGGAACAGCTTGGATATGCGGCAGGAAAAGAAATCCTTATCAACTTTACTCCACATCTTGTTCCGATGAACAGAGGAATCCTCGCTACAGAGTATGCGACACTTAAGAAAAAGCCTGATGGAACACTTCCTACATATGATGAGATTAAGGCAGTTTACGATAAGTATTATGCAAATGAGAAGTTTGTCAGAGTACTCAAAAAAGGTGTCTGCCCTGAGACAAAGTGGGTTGAGGGCAGCAACTATGTGGATGTAAACTTTGTGATTGATGAGAGGACCGGCAGAATTATTATGATGGGTGCTCTTGACAATCTGGTAAAGGGTGCTGCAGGACAGGCGGTTCAGAATATGAATCTGTTATTTGGCTTCGATGAGGCAGAGGGACTTAATATGGTTCCTATGTTCCCGTAATAATTAATAATAGGAAAGTAATTATCAGAAAAATGCTTTATGATGCTGATAGTTATATAAAAATATAAGGATGATTTAATAAAATGAGTAATGAGAATAAATATGAAATAAGGGTTATGACGATAGATGACTATGACGAGGTGTACAGCCTCTGGCAGACTATCCACGGCTTTGGAATCCGTTCTATTGACGATTCGAGAGAGGGAGTTCTTAGATTTCTTAAGAGAAATCCAACTACGAGTGTTGTAGCGGTAGAAGATGGAAAGATAGTTGGAGCGATACTCTGCGGACACGATGGCAGAAGAGGCTGTCTGTATCATGTGTGCGTGGATGAGCATTACAGGAAGTGCGGCATCGGAAAGAGTATGGTGGTTGCCTGCATGAGAGCACTTCAGGCAGAGCATATCAACAAGGTGTCAATCATAGCATTCAAGGTGAATGAGCTGGGCAACCACTTCTGGAAGGAAGAGGGATGGACATTCAGAGAAGACTTAAACTACTATGATTTCACACTTAACGAAGAAAATATAACAAGATTTAACAAATAAGGAGCAGTACAATGGCAGATAAGAACATGGAACAGGTAATGGAAAAGGCACAGGTGCTCATAGAGGCACTTCCGTATATACAGAGATTTAACAGAAAGATTATCGTTGTAAAGTACGGCGGATCTGCAATGGTTGACGAACAGCTTAAAAAGCAGGTGATCCAGGATGTCACACTTCTTAAGCTGGTCGGCTTCAAGCCTATCATCGTACACGGCGGAGGCAAGGAAATCAGCAAATGGGTAGGAAAGGTCGGCATGGAGCCTGTATTTGTAAACGGACTCAGAAAGACTGATGCCGATACAATGGAGATTGCCGAGATGGTACTGAATAAGGTAAACAAATCTCTCGTTACACTTGTTGAGGAGCTTGGTGTGCAGGCTGTCGGAGTAAGCGGCAAGGACGGTGGCCTCTTAAAGGTTAAGAAAAAGTATTCAAACGGAGAGGATATAGGCTTTGTAGGTGAAATCACTGATGTCAATCCAAAAATTCTTTATGACCTGCTCGAGAAGGATTTTCTTCCAATTGTGTGTCCAATCGGTCTTGATGACGAATACAATACATACAATATCAATGCAGATGATGCAGCATGTGCTATCGCAAGAGCTGTATCAGCCGAAAAGCTTGCATTCCTCACAGATATTGAGGGTGTATACAAGGACCCTTCAGATAAGAATACTCTTATTTCAGAACTTACAGTCTCAGATGCAAAGAAGCTTATAGGTGATGGCTTTATCGGCGGAGGCATGCTTCCTAAGCTCAACAACTGCATAGATGCCATCGATAACGGAGTTTCAAGAGTGCATATTCTTGATGGACGTATCGCGCACTGCTTACTGCTTGAGATATTCACAAACAGAGGAATCGGAACAGCTATTCTTGGAGATTCGGAGGAGAAATTTAACAATGAGCAATAATATGGATAAACAGTCATACATTGATGAGGCAGAAAAGGAACTGCTTCACACCTACAACAGATTTTCACTTGTACTCGATCACGGCGAGGGAGTACATCTTTATGATACAGACGGCAATGCATATCTGGACTTTGCCGCTGGAATAGCTGTATGTGCACTTGGATACAGCAATGAGCACCACAAGGAGGCATTAAAGGCACAGGTTGATAAGCTTTTACATACATCAAACCTTTACTACAATGCGCCTGTCATCGAGGCAGCAGACAAGGTACTTAAGGCAAGCAAAATGGACCGTATTTTCTTTACCAACAGTGGTACAGAGGCTATTGAGGGCGCTATTAAGGCTGCAAAGAAATATGCCTTTACAAGAGACGGCCATGCAGGTCATGAGATAATTGCCATGAACCATTCCTTCCACGGAAGAAGCATCGGAGCGCTTTCTGTCACCGGCAATGCACATTATCAGGAGCCGTTTGAGCCACTTATGCCGGGAGTTAAATTTGCGGATTTCAATGATTTAGAGAGCGTTAAGGCTCAGGTGACAGACAAAACCTGCGCCATTATTATGGAAACTATTCAGGGTGAGGGCGGTATTTACCCGGCAAAGAAGGAGTTTATCGAGGGAGTGAGAGCTCTCTGCGATGAAAAGGATATTCTTCTTATTCTTGACGAGATACAGTGCGGCATGGGCAGAAGTGGCGAGATGTTCGCATGGCAGAACTATGATGTGAAGCCTGATATCATGACCTGTGCGAAGGCACTCGGCTGTGGCGTGCCGGTTGGTGCTTTTCTCATGACACAGAGGGTGGCAGACAAATCCCTTGCACCGGGCGACCATGGCACCACATACGGCGGCAATCCGTTCGTAGGAGCCGCAGTAAGTGCAGTGTTTGATGAGTTTAAGCGTCTTGATATAGTAAGCCATGTAAAGGAGGTTGCACCTTACCTGGAGAAGAAGCTTGATGAGCTTGTTGCAAAATTCGACTGTCTCACAGCCAGAAGGGGTATGGGACTCATGCAGGGCGTGGAGTGCAGCCTTCCTGTAGGAAAGGTCTCAGCAGAGGCTTTAAATCAAGGCCTTATAGTCATTACGGCAGGCAGCAATGTGCTCAGATTTGTGCCTCCTCTTGTTATCGAAAAGAGTGATGTTGACGAAATGATAGAAAAACTTGAAACAACACTTGTAATACTGTCAAAAAGTCTGTAAAATAAAGAGGACATCGATTTCTCCTTTGAGATTATGATATTAATCAAAGGAGACCATATGAAAAAAATAATATTATTAAGTGCGTTTATTTTAACAATAGCGTTTGGCCTTTGCGGCTGTAAAAAGGATGATGCCACAGTTCATTTTGCTTCTGAAACGGAGCAGACTGCTGTGGTTTCAAGTGATGTAAACAGACAGACTGCTGATTCCAAGGAGAAGAAAGCTTCATCCGATGGAGAACAGGAGCAGAAGGCAAAAGACACAGCAGATGACACTGATGAATCTACTGAGTGGTGCGTCTATATCTGTGGTCAGGTTGCCAATCCCGGTGTATACAGAGTAAAGCCGGGCGCGAGAGTTTGTGAGCTCGTTGATATGGCAGGAGGCATGCTGGATACAGCTGACAAGAGCTTTTGGAATCTGGCATCAGAGCTGTATGATGGGCAGATGCTGTATTTCCCAACTGTAGAGGAGCTTAAGTCGGATCACATACCTGAGGGCACATATACCACCGGCATAGATGGCTCGCTGATGAAGGGCGGCGCTGAGGAGCATATAGGCGTAAAGGATGGCAAGCTCAATATCAATACCGCAACTGTCGAGCAGCTAATGGCTCTTTCCGGAATTGGTGAGAGCAAGGCAAAGAGTATTGTTGAAGATCGCGCTAAAAATGGATTGTTTTCTTCGATTGAGGATATCACGAGGGTGTCCGGCATTGGTGAAGCAATGTTTAATAAAATAAAAGATGATATAACAGTAAATTAGGAGTGTATAAATGGCAAAAAAAGTGCTGGTCGTTGACGACGAAAAGTTAATTGTAAAAGGAATACGTTTCAGTCTGCTGCAGGATGGCATGGAGGTAGACTGCGCATATGACGGTGAGGAGGCCTTAAATATGGCGAAGGCCAATTCATATGATATGATTCTTTTAGATGTCATGCTTCCAAAGATGGATGGCTTTGAGGTGTGTCAGGCAATAAGGGAGTTTTCTGATGTCCCGATTGTCATGCTCACAGCAAAGGGCGATGACATGGACAAAATTTTAGGACTTGAGTACGGCGCTGATGACTATATCACAAAGCCATTTAATATTCTTGAGGTAAAGGCCAGAATCAAGGCGATCATGAGGCGCACTTCACCGGAACGCGCACCACAGGTACAGTCATCTGTAATCGAAAAGGGTGATATCAAGCTCGACTGTGACAGCAGACGTCTGTTCATAAATGATAATGAAATCAATTTGACTGCAAGAGAGTTTGAACTGCTTGAGATTCTGATCAAAAATGAAAATAAAGTGTACAGTAGGGAGAGCCTTTTAAAGATTGTATGGGGCGAGGATTACCCGGGTGACGTGCGTACGGTTGATGTGCATGTCAGACGTCTTCGTGAAAAGATTGAGGCAAATCCAAGCGAGCCGAAGTACGTTCATACCAAGTGGGGTGTGGGATATTACTACAACCAGAAGTAATACTTTCAGAAAGGTTCTAAAATGTTTAAGAGTAAAGTACATTTTGCATTTTATAAGAGTCTGAAATCCAGGCTGATTTTCATGATTTTTGTTCTCGTTCTGGTACCGGAGGTGGTGCTGTGCTTCGGCATACTTAACACCTACGAGTCCAGAGCGGTTTCAATCCGCGAAAGTGAAGTGCTTAGTCAGGCAAAGATTCTCGCAAACAAGATATCCACAAGTAAATACTTTGATGAGGATGGCGGTGACTTGAGCAATATTGATGCTCAGATTGACACTCTTACTACTATATATGAGGGCCGTGTGCTCATAGTTGACAAGCATTTTAAGATCATTAAGGATACTTACAATTTAGATGATGGCAATACTATTGTCTCAGAGGAGGTTATCAAGACCTTCTCTGCTTCAGAGATTACGAACTATGATTCTAAAAACCACTATATCGAGCTTTCTGTTCCGATAAGCAATCCAAACGACAAGGATTCAAAGATAGAGGGAGCACTTGTTGTAAGTGTGTCGACGGACAATATATCGCTAAATATGTCGTATCTGACACAGATTGCGGTGACGGTTGCCATTATCGCAGGTGCGGTGGTGCTCTTTTTTGGTGTGCTTGTGCTTTTGCACCTTTTTGTTCCGATTAAGAAGCTTTCTGATGAGATATCAGACATTAAGGATGGCTTTGGAAAAGAGCAGCTGGATGTAGATGACTATGCGGAGACTGCTATAATAAGCAGGAATTTTAATGAGCTGATGAGCGGAATGAAGGTCATGGATGAGTCCAGACAGGAGTTTGTATCGAATGTGTCACATGAGCTCAAGACACCTCTTACTTCCATGAAGGTACTCGCAGATTCCATCAACAGCATGGGGGATGAGGCTCCGATTGAGATGTACAGGGAGTTCATGGGAGATATCACAAGCGAGATAGACAGAGAGACAAAGATAATAAATGACCTGTTATCACTGGTCAAGATGGATAAGTCGGCTGCTACGCTGAATATCGAGAGCGTTAATATCAATGACCTGCTCGAGCAGATTATGAAGAGACTTCAGCCGATTGCTGACAAGCAGCAGGTGGAGCTTGTACTCGAGAGCTTCAGACCGGTAACTGCAGAGATAGATGAGGTGAAGCTGACGCTTGCTTTTACAAACCTCATTGAGAATGCAATCAAGTACAATGACAACGAGACCGGTGGCTATGTGCATGTATCCTTAAATGCGGACCATCAGTATTTCTATCTGAAGGTGGAGGACAACGGTATCGGTATACCGGAGGAGTCCTTAGAGCACATCTATGAGAGATTTTATCGCGTGGACAAGTCGCATTCGAGAGAGATTGGCGGTACAGGTCTGGGACTTGCCATTACAAGAAGCTCTATTCTTATGCATAGGGGAGCTATAAAGGCTCACAGTGTGATGGGAGAGGGCACTACCTTTGATGTGCGTATACCGCTCAACTATATTGTATAGGAGGCTTGACGTGAAAAGAATAATTATATTCGTGCTCACTGCAGTAATTCTGCTCTCCATGGGCGGCTGCACAAAGAGAAAAGCAGACAATACGGTTGAGGTGTTTTGTCTGAATATGGATGTTACGAGCAGTGTGCCGGAGTCATATGTGCTTAGAAGCAAAAACTCAGATGTGGACAAGCAGGTGGATGAGCTTCTTGGGAGAATGCAGGATAAGCCTGAAGACTCAAGACTGCGCAAGGCAATTCCGGATGAGGTGTCTGTGAGAGGTCATGAGGAGAAAAACTATAACTGCACTGTGGATTTCAGCAAGGAGTATTATGACCTTACGGCTGCGCAGGAGGTGCTTTTGAGAGCTTCTGTAGTCCGCACGCTCACACAGCTGGATAGTATTTCATATGTGACATTTACCGTAAACAGTATTCCTCTTGTGGACTCGGATGATGAGATTGTCGGTAGCATGGGTGCTGATGATTTTGTTGAGAATCCGGGTGAGCAGATTAATACAAGTGTGAAGGAGACGCTCACGCTTTATTTTGCTGACAAGGATGGTACAGGGCTTGAGAAACAGACCAGAGTGATACATTACAGCTCAAATATAGCGCTTGAAAAGCTTGTTGTTGAGCAGCTTATTGAGGGACCGAAGGGCTCTAAGCTCAAGGCAACTCTTCCGGGCACAACAAAGCTTATCAATGTGTCTGTGGCAGATAGAATATGCTATCTGAACTTTGACTCTTCGTTCAGAAATACTATTGACAATAAGCTGACAGAGGATGTGGTGCTGTATTCGATAGTTAATTCACTCACCTCACTTCCTACTGTGGACAAGGTACAGATCTCACTTGACGGTGAGAATGACGGCATGCTGCTTTATAATTACAAGCTAAGCGACATGTATGAGTTTAATAAGGATATAGTGGATTCTGATGATTCCACGGAAAAAACTGAAAAATAGAATAGATTGGATTAGGAGGAGAAGAGTATTAGTAAAAGACCGATGTTTTTATTTGCGTTGGTCTATACTGCAGGAACTGTTTCCGGTATGTATGGCAGGGGCTTTGGTTTTTTGGCCTTTGCCATTCTGCTTGTGGCTTTAATAGCTGAGTGTGTGGTGTCTAAGGGCGGCCTTTCCGGTATCAGGCGCATAGTTGTTTTGCTTATCCTGACATCGTCAGCTGTTTTTGCCACAGCACAATTCAGATACACTTCGGTAGAAGAAAACCGTGACAGCTATATGCAGTATATGACAGATGAAAAATCTGTCATCGTCTGGGGGAAGATTTATAAAACTGAATACAAGTATTTCTCATACAGGTATTATATGACAGACTGCGTAGTGCAGCCCGGGTACGGCAAGGCTTTTGGCAGAAAAATATCCTGTGGTGATGTCGTGGTATACTGTGACAGCAAAAACGCACATCTGGGCGATTATATGAAAGCTTGTGGCAAGATAGGCTTGTTTAAGTCTGCAACCAATGAGGGAGAGTTTGACAGAGAGCGTTTTTACCGCTCGCAGGGAATTGATTTCTCGGTGAATGCAGACAGTATTAAGACAAGCGCCGGTAAACATGCATGGTATTACCACAGACTTGAAAAACTTCGTGATACGCTGTCAGCTTCACTTCTTGAGGTGACTGATGAGACAACGGCAGGAGTGCTTTCGTCTATGCTGCTTGGAGACAAGTCGTATCTGGATGATGAGATAAAGGATTTATACCAGGTCAGTGGTATTTCACATATACTGGCTATTTCCGGACTTCATATTTCTATAGTTGGCATGGCCTTTTACAAGCTTCTCAGAAAAAGAAGGGTGAGCTATACAGCGGCATTTGTCTGTTCTGCGGCACTTATACTAAGCTATGCTGTTATGACAGGAAATGCCGTGTCCACAAGGCGTGCCGTGGGAATGTTCATACTTACAATGCTTGCGGCAGCTTTAGGCAGATGTACAGATATGCTCAATTCTCTTGGCATCATGGTCATTTACCTGTTGTGGGACAATCCTATGGTTTTGGGATATGCCGGATTTGTGTTCTCGGTAGGGGCAATACTTGCTATAGGTATTGTGACGCCTTTGATGAGTGCACCTAAGGGCGGGAAATTCTGGGCATCAGTATCCATACAGCTTCCGATGCTTCCGGTTGTGGCTATGAACTATTATGAGCTGCCTCTTTTTGCGGTGTTTGTAAATCTCATTGTGATACCGGCTTTGCCTGTCGTATTTATTTCGGGTCTGCTTGCGTCTGCCGCAGGCTGCTTTGGCGTGATGCCCGGCAAACTGCTGGTGTTTCCTGCATTTGCAGTGTTAAAACTCTATGAGGTACTTTGCGGTCTTGTTATGAAGCTTCCGGGGGCATCGGTTATCACAGGAGCTCCTGATGGATACAGGATTTTTATTTTTTATGCTGTTATGAGTGGCTTTTTGGTGGCATTTTCGCTTAAAAAACGTGCCATAGAGTGTGGCTTAAAAGAAAAAAGCCAAATCCTTTACAGTGTCCAAAGAGTGGTGTGTACAGCAGTCCTGCTTGCAATTTTGCTTGTGAAGCCAAAAACTGCTGCGCAGCTTGATATACTTGATGTGGGGCAGGGAGATGGCATATTTTACCGCTTTGAGTCAGGCACATGCATCTTTATTGATGGAGGAAGCTCTGACCGAAAACAGCTTGGCGAGAATGTGATTATGCCGTTTCTTAAGTATAACGGCATACAGAGTATATCATACTGGTTTGTTTCACATGCAGACAGTGATCATATAAGCGGATTGTCTGAGGTGATAGACAGCGGGTATACTATAGAGCATATAGTTGTGGCAGAAGCAGCGGCTAAAGAGGAAGCTATGGAGGAACTGCTTTTTAAAGCTAAGGAAGCAGGAATTGATATATGCCTTATGTCAAAGGGAGATTCGATTGAGATAAATGATGCATCAGGTTCGCGCAGTACTGCAAATGAAGAAGCTGATGGCATCATGTGCCTGTATCCGGGGCCTTCGGATACTGCCTTAGACAGAAACGATATGTGTCTTGTGCTGAAGCTCACGGATGGCAGGTTTAGTGGTATTTTCGGCGGAGATATATCATCTGAGGTAGAAAAGAAGCTTGTTAATGAGTATGGGGATGAGCTTTCTGTGGATTTTTACAAGGCAAATCATCATGGCTCCAGGTATTCAAGCTCTGCAGACTGGATTGAGGCTTTAAGTCCAAGGTGGGCTGCAGTATCATGCGCGGCAGAGAACCGCTATGGACATCCGGCAGATGAAGCCATGGATAGGCTTATAGATGCAAAGTGCCGAATTTTATACACAATGCAAAGTGGTCAGATTAAGTATAAAGAGAGTACTATATATGAAAACAATAGACAATGATATAAAAGCAGGAGATTTCAAAAAGGTTTATCTGCTGTATGGACAGGAGAGATACCTCATAAAACAGTACAGGGACAAGCTGATAAAGGCTATGGTAAGTGAGGGCGACAGCATGAACTTTTCATCGTTTGAGGGCGATGGAATCAACCAGAAGGAGATAATTGACCTGGCGGAGACACTTCCGTTTTTTGCGGATAAAAGAGTGATTCTTATAGAGGATGCAGGCATTTTTTCAAAGGCAGGCGATGAGCTTGGAGAGTATTTAAAGGATTCACCTGAGAGCACGCACTTTATATTTGTTGAGGAGAGCGTTGATAAGCGCTCAAAGCTTTATAAGGCGGCAGCCAAGTGCGGTAATCCTGTGGAGTTCAAGGAACAGACGGATGAGACACTTGCCAGATGGATAGGAATAAGGATTAGAAAAGATGGAAAGGGTATGAGTCAGGCTGCCTACAACAGCTTTATAGAAAAAACCGGCACAGATATGGAAAATATCGACAAGGAGCTTGAGAAGCTGCTGTGCTACTGCATGGACAAGGACGTGATTGAGCTTTCGGATGTTGAGGCTGTAACGACAGAGCAGATTACAAACAAGGTGTTTGAGATGGTTGATGCGATTGCATCACACAAACAAAAGCGTGCGCTTGAGCTGTATTACGATCTGCTGGCACTTAAAGAGCCGGCCATGCGTATTATGTATCTTATATCGCGCCAGTTCAATATACTGATGAATGTGAAAGCCATGACAAATAAGGGCTTTGGAAACAAGGATATAGCATCAAAGGCCGGATGTCCGGAGTGGGCGGTGCGCAAATATCAGGCGCAGTGCAGGGCATATTCACTGGATGATTTAAAGAGGGCTGTGAGAGACGGTGTAGCGTATGAGGAGGCTGTGAAGACAGGCAGGATGAATGACCAGATGGCTGTGGAGCTTTTTATAGTGCAGTACTCTGCAGATATGACCGGCACTCATGCGACAGGCAGTATATGATATAGCGCAAATATACAAAAAAGCAAATAAAAAACCCATCGGTATGACGGCACCGATGGGTTTTTATTTATTGTTATATAGTAATTAAGCTAATCCGTTAACAAGCTTTGTTAAACGAGATACTTTTCTGGCTGCGTTGTTCTTGTGGAAGATACCCTTTGAACCAGCGCTTGCGATAGCAGAAGTTGCATCCTTTAATGCAGCCTCAGCAGCAGCCTTATCATTTGCAGCTACAGCAGCCTCAACCTTCTTGATTGCTGTCTTAACTCCTGATTTGATTGCTTTATTTCTTGCAGCCTTAGTTTCTGTTACTAAAATTCTCTTTTTTGCTGATTTAATGTTAGCCAACTCGTACACCTCCAAATATTTAATCTAATGTATGCCAAAACAGACACGGACGCTTTGGCACAAACATACTAGAATATAATATGTCAACCTTTCTGCTCTGTCAATACATATTTTGAAAAAAATTGCAAAAAATTAACATATATATGATTTTGGAATATCATACAGGGGAGGTGTATTGATTTGTCGGCTGATAAATGGTGTGCAAGAACTGATCTGGCGCTTGAGACGCAGGAGAGCCTTAAAAAGGCAAACACAGATATGAGAGGTGTGAATTTCTCTGAAAAAAAGCTGGATAATGGAATCATAGTCAGTGTAGTGACAATTGACTCAGAAAATGCAGTCAGGGCTACAGGCCGTCCTAAAGGAAAATATGTGACAATTGAGGCTGCTATGCTGTCCGAGGGAGATGAGGAGTGCTGTCAGGCTGTGACGAGGGAGCTTTCAAGAGAGCTTAAGAGCTTTGTAAAGGCTGTCTGTGACAAGCGTATATATGCGGCGCTTGTTGTCGGGCTTGGAAACAGAAATGTAACTCCTGATGCGCTTGGGCCAAGATGCGTTGACAGCTTGTTTATCACCCGCCATATAGTAAAGGAATATGGCAGGTATGCGTTTAGCAACGAGAATGTAAACAGTGTGTGCGGCCTGGTGCCGGGCGTGATGGCTCAGACAGGCATGGAGTGCCTTGAAATAATAAAGGGTGTGGTGAGCGAGGTGAAGCCTGATTTTGTTGTGACAATTGATGCGCTTGCGGCACGCAGTACAAAGAGGCTGGGCTGTACCATACAGCTGACGGATACAGGCATAGTGCCCGGAAGCGGGGTAGGAAACCACAGGGACGGTATTAACCATGGTAATCTCGGAGTGCCTGTTATCGCAATTGGTATTCCGACAGTCATTGATGCGGTGACTATTGTTTCAGATGCGGTAAATGCCAGCCGGGAGAACACCGCAAAGCTCATGTCGCCTAAGTTAAACGGCATGTTTGTGACGCCAAAGGATATTGACGAGACGGTTAAGAGACTGGCAGGGCTTTTGTCTGAGGGCATAAATATGGCTTTTTCAAACGATGAATATGATGACTATAGTGAATAATTTTATTGCTTCGAATATCATTAGAGCCAGCCGCATAAGCTTTATGTAGCAGGGGCTGCCTGATGCTTTAGATGGGAGATGATATTGTGAAGAAAAAAATGATTGTGCTTATAGCATTTATATATATTGCGTCTATGCTGTTTTGCGGTGATGGTGTGGGAAAGAAGTTCGTGGAAGAAAAATTTCCGCACCTTACATATTCTGACAAGGAGTGTGTTGATTCAAAAAAGAAGGAGCTGCGTATTGTGGAGGATGAGGATACAGCAGGAGGTATTCTCTCATACGAGGAGCTTGCTGCGATGGAAAATGAAAATGCAAGTGTCAGGAACAATATGCTGCCGGATACCGACCAGCTGGCATTTATTGATGAAGCTGAAAAAAACGGTGAGCTAGCAGCGCTTGAGGAGCAGCAGAACGTGAAAATGCCGCAGGTAGATATGAGCTTTGACAATCTGGTAAAAAACTATTATCAGGTGGACAAGACTACATATATAGGAGCCGATGAGCTGTGTGAGGAGGCTTTGCTTGGGCGTGATATGTCTATAGAAAAGTCAGGCAACGGTCCTGATATACTCATATACCATACACATTCGCAGGAGGGGTACAGTGATTCCCTTGATACATCAGAGGCAGAGACCGTAGTTGGAGTGGGTGACAGGCTTGAATCACTTTTGAGGGAAAAATACGGCTACAATGTGCTGCATCACAAGGGGCAGTATGATGTGAATGACCGCGACCATGCGTATTCTAATTCACTTCCTGAGATTACAGAGATTATTGAGAAAAATCCGTCTATAAAGGTGGTTATTGACCTGCACAGGGATGGAGTGGCTGAGACTACAAGGCTTGCTGCCACAATAGATGGAAAGCCTATGGCACAGATTATGTTTTTTAACGGGCTGTGCCGCACTGCTGCAAGGGGACCGATTAATAGTCTGCCCAATGAGTATCTGGGGGATAATCTGGCGTTTTCATTTCAGCTGCAGCTCATGGCAAATGAGTATTATCCGGGGCTTGCAAGGCGCATATACTTAAAGGGCTACAGATATAATATGCATCTGTGTCCGAAATCGCTGCTCGTGGAGGTGGGAGCGCAGACAAATACCAAGGAGGAGGCGTACAATGCAATGGAACCACTTGCAGATATACTTGATAAAGTGTTAAAATAATATAGACTTTATTTCACAAATCTGATAAACTTTGATGAGTTATTGAAAGCATTAGGAGGACATATGTCAATAGATCAGAGCAAAATCCGCAATTTTTGTATTATTGCCCATATTGATCACGGTAAATCTACACTCGCGGACAGAATTATAGAAAAAACAGGCACACTTACCAGCAGGGAAATGCAGGCTCAGGTGCTCGACAATATGGATTTAGAGAGAGAGCGTGGTATCACAATCAAGTCTCAGGCAGTCCGTATTATATATACCGCAAAGGATGGCGAAGAGTATATTTTTAATCTGATAGATACACCGGGACACGTGGATTTTAACTATGAGGTATCAAGGAGTCTTGCGGCATGTGACGGAGCTATACTTGTAGTGGATGCGGCCCAGGGCGTTGAGGCACAGACACTTGCAAATGTTTACCTTGCACTGGATCATGACCTGGATGTATTTCCTGTTATAAATAAGGTGGATCTGCCGAGTGCGCGCCCGGATGAGGTGGCACAGGAGATTGAGGATGTTATCGGTATTGAAGCTATGGATGCACCGCGTATTTCCGCAAAGACAGGACTCAATATAGATGATGTGCTGGAGCAGATTGTAAAAAAGATTCCGGCACCAACAGGCGATAAAGATGCACCGCTTAAGGCACTTATATTTGATGCAACATATGATTCTTATAAGGGAGTCATTATTTTCTGCCGACTGAGAGAGGGCTCTGTAAAGGTAGGAGACACAATAAAGATGATGGCGACAGGTGCATCTGATGTGGTTACAGAGGTGGGTTATTTTGGCGCAGGCCAGTTTATACCATGCGATGAGCTTTCGGCCGGTATGGTTGGATACATTGCGGCCAGCATCAAAAATGTCAGGGATACACGCGTGGGTGATACAGTTACACTCGTTGACAGACCGTGCGATGAGGCGCTTCCGGGCTATAAGAAGGTCAACCCTATGGTTTACTGTGGTCTTTATCCTGCGGACAGTGCAAAGTATCCTGATTTAAGGGATGCGCTTGAAAAGCTGCAGGTCAACGACGCTTCATTACAGTTTGAGCCTGAGACCTCTCTGGCACTTGGCTTTGGCTTCAGATGCGGATTCCTTGGACTTTTACATCTGGAAATTATTCAGGAGAGACTGGAGAGAGAGTTTGATCTGGATCTCGTTACCACTGCACCTAGTGTTATTTACAAGATTCACAAGACAAGCGGTGAGGTGATAGATCTGACCAATCCTTCAAATATGCCGGATCCGTCAGAGATTGAGTATATGGAGGAGCCATACGTATCTGCAGAGATTATGGTCACAAGTGACTATGTAGGTGCGATTATGAAGCTGTGCCAGGAGAGACGAGGAGTCTATATCAGCATGGAGTATATCGAAAAAACACGAGCTCTCATAAAGTACGACTTGCCATTAAATGAGATTATCTATGATTTCTTTGATGCTTTAAAGTCACGCTCGAGGGGATATGCTTCGTTTGACTATGAGATGAAGGATTATGAGCGCTCAGAGCTTGTCAAGCTTGACATCTTAATCAATAAGGAAATGGTCGATGCACTTTCATTTATCGTATTCAAGGAGAGTGCATACGAAAGAGGCCGTAAGATGTGTGAGAAGCTTAAGGGTGAGATACCAAGGCATCTGTTTGAGATACCTATTCAGGCAGCAGTCGGTGGCAAGATTATAGCAAGAGAGACGGTTAAGGCGCTTCGCAAGGATGTGCTTGCCAAGTGCTACGGTGGTGATATTTCACGTAAGAAGAAGCTGCTTGAGAAGCAGAAGGAAGGAAAGAAGAGGATGCGTCAGGTGGGCAATGTAGAGATACCACAGGAGGCATTCATGAGTGTGCTTAAGCTTGATGAGGAGTAATCGCACATATGAAGAATCTTGAGATTTATATTCATATACCATTTTGTGTGAGAAAATGTGAATATTGTGATTTTTTGTCATTTCCCGCAGACGATGATGCAAAGCTTCGCTATGTCAAGGGGCTTATGGCGGAAATGATATTTTACGGCCCGCTTATGAAGAACTATCAGGTGTCATCTGTCTATATCGGAGGAGGTACACCAAGCTCTATAGATGAGCAGTGGATTGCTGCTTTGATGGAGGGTGTGTTTGACTGCTTTAATGTGCTGCCTGATGCTGAGATATCAATAGAGTGCAATCCCGGTACGCTTAGCAGGGAAAAGCTTTTAGCATACAAGGATGCGGGAATCAACCGCCTGTCCATAGGACTGCAGTCGGCAAATAATGATGAGCTTAAGCGGCTCGGGCGTATACATACCTTTGAACAGTTTGTGACAAATTACGAGTTAGCCAGAAACGTGGGCTTTAAAAATATCAATGTAGATTTGATGTATGGTCTGCCGGGACAGTCAGCGTCGCAGTATATGGCGACAGTAAACAAGATTATAAGGCTTAATCCGGATCATATATCGGCGTATTCTCTTATAGTGGAAAAGGGTACTCCTTTCTATGAAAAGTACAAGTTTGACATGGTGCGCCAGGAGGCGGGCATGAGAACGGAGTTTCTGCCTGACGAGGACGAGTTATATGATATGGAAAAGGCGGGACAGAAGGCGTTTATGGATGCCGGCTACAGGCAGTATGAGACATCTAACTATGCTAAAAGAGGCATGGAGTGCCGCCATAATATAGGCTACTGGATCAGAGCTGACTATTTAGGACTAGGAATAGGGGCGGCATCGCTTATATCAAATGTCAGATATACCAATACATCCGATATGGATGAATATCTGTCGCGCTGCCGTCATATACATGATGTGGGTGATGATATATTTAAGGCCAATCTGCATGTGGCAGCTGATGTTATAGACAAAAAGGAACAGATGGAGGAGTTTATGTTTCTTGGACTTCGTATGAATGAGGGGGTCACAAGAGAAGCCTTTGAGAGGGCATTTGGTATTTCGATAGATGCAATCTACAAGGATACGATAGACAGTCTGAAAAAACAGGAGCTGCTCGTGGTAAAGGACGGGCATATCTATTTATCGGAGAGAGGAAAGGATGTAGCCAATTACGTTATGGCACAGTTTTTGAGGGATTAACGGAGTACAAATTATGGATATGACTTTTAAGCTTCAGGTGTTTGAGGGACCGCTTGATCTGCTTTTATACCTGATAGAGAAAAATAAAGTAAATATTTATGATATCCCGATTGTCGAGATTACAGCGCAGTACATGGAGTATGTGGACCAGATGAAAAAGGATAACCTGGACACGCTCAGCGAGTTTCTCGTGATGGCAGCTACGCTCCTCGACATAAAGTCAAAGATGCTTCTCCCAAAGAAAGAGGAAGAAGAGCAGGAGCAGGAAGATCCAAGAGCGGAGCTTGTGCAGCAGCTGCTTGAGTACAAGATGTACAAGTGTATGGCAAATGAGCTTAAGGATCGCCAGCTGGATGCCGGCAAGGTGTGGTATAAGAAGAAGGACATACCTGATGAGGTTCTTGCATATGAGGAGCCTGTTAATCTTGAGGAGCTTGTCGGAGATATCCGTCTTTCTGATTTAAACAGAATCTTTCAAAGTATAATGAAGAGACAGGAAGAAAAGATAGATAAGGTCCGCTCGAAGTTTGGAAAGATTGAAAAGGAAGAGGTCTCCTTAGAGGAAAAGATGGAATATCTGACAGACTATGCTGCCTCACACAAGCATTTCAGCTTCAGAGGGCTGCTTACTGCATCGTCAAGCAAAGTGGAAGTCATAGTTACATTTCTTGCAATACTGGAGCTTATGAAGACCGGCAAATTAACTATCGTTCAGGAGCATATTTTTGATGATATCCGGATTGAGTCAAGGATTGCTGCATAAAGAGGGTTTGATGATATATGAATTATAAAGCTGCAATAGAGGCTATTTTATTTACCATGGGAGAATCCGTGGAGCTTGGAAGGATAGCCGATGCAATACAATTAAATGAAAAAGAAACAAAAAAGCTGCTTGACGAGCTGATCAAGGAGTATAGAAGCTCTTCAAATATAGGTATGAATATCATAGAGCTTGATGGGGCTTATCAGATGTGTACAAAGCCACAGATGTATGAATATCTCATCCGCATTGCAAAGCAGCCTAAGAAGAGGGTGCTTACGGATGTGCTTTTAGAGACTCTTTCAATCATAGCGTACAAGCAGCCTGTAACAAAGGCTGAAATAGAAAAAATCAGAGGTGTGTCAAGTGAACATGCCATAAGCAAGCTTGTCGAGTACAATCTGGTGCAGGAGCTTGGAAGGCTTGATGCTCCGGGAAGGCCGCTTTTGTTTGGTACCACAGAGGAATTCCTAAGGAGCTTTGGGGTTTCGTCTATCGACGAGCTGCCGGTATTAAGCCCTGTGCAGGTTGAGGAGTTTAAGCAGGAGGCAGAGGAGGAGATGCACGTGAAGCTTGATGTGTAGTGCAGGTGTATTGCGTAAGCTGCCATTTCATATAATAAGGACATGCAAATAATCATATATATTACCGATGGAGGTAATTATATGATTATTTTTTTGAAAAAATATAAGTCGAAAATAGCTTTAATAGTTTTCATTTGTGTGTTGGTTTGTACTGTTAGTTGTTTGCTTGGTTTTAAGTCGCTGGAAAAGCAAAAAATGTCCGGTTTGGAAAAGAAAAGTGTGTTTATGGCAGCGGAAATGGCGGCTGAAAATACTGTTGCTAAGAATACGGACAAAGCCGTAAATGAACCCAGACTTCATGCTGTTTCAGCGGCATTATATGATGTGGATGACGAGACGTTTATATATGGCAGAAATATGAGAGACAGCATGGCAAATGCCAGCACCACGAAGCTTCTTACGTGTATTGTGGCACTTGAAAAAGCTGATATAAATGATACTGTTACGATTTCACAAAATGCCGCATCACAACCTGCGGTCAAGCTTGGACTTGTGGCCGGGAATAGCTATAATATGAAGGATTTACTCTATGGCATGATGCTTGAGTCGTTCAATGACTGTGCCTATGCGATTGCGGAACATGTGGGCGGCTCGACGGAGGGCTTTGCAAAGCTTATGAATGAAAAAGCAAATGAGATAGGGTGCCTCGGCACGTATTTTATTACACCAAACGGGCTGGATGCTGAGAATGATATAAGCTTTCACCACTCCACAGCGGGAGATTTGTGTGTTATAATGTCTTATTGTGCGTGGAAATCACCAAAATCAACACAGTTTCTTGAGATAACACAGACTATGCAGTACACGTTTGAGACAGAGAAAGGTCAGATGGTTTTTAACAATCACAACAGGCTCCTTACGGAGACGGACTACTGCATATCGGGAAAGACCGGCTTTACCACAAAGGCAGGCTACTGCTATGTCGCAGCAGTTGAAAAGGATGGAAGGAGAATGTGCCTTTCTCTCTTGGGCTGTGGGTGGCCAAACAATAAAAACTATAAGTGGGCTGATGCAAAGAGTCTGGTGGAGTATGCGGTTTCAGATGCTGCCGAAGATTCTTACTGTGATGCTGCTTGTGTAACAACACAACAGACCGGTGATACACAGACAACGGATAAGCAGGCGGCTGACGGAGACATAACGGATAAACAGGAAGCAGGAAAAGAAACTCCGGCGGTAAAAAAAGAGGATAGAAAAACAATTAACTTAAAATATATAGAAAATAACAAGAAGAATAAGAAAATTTGCAAGAATTTTCTCAAGAATTTTACAATTAATATAGGAAATTTTTTCTAAACAAAAATTAAGGTTAAAAATTTAACAAATTAGTTGAAAAAAATTTAGAAATAGTCTATTATCATACTAGCGAAAAATTTTATTTTTTTATAGATGGAGGATATAAAATGAGTAGTAACAATCAAAGCTTGGCAATGCAGCGTATTGCTAAGTTAGTCGACGAGAACAGTTTCATGGAAATTGGTTCTCTTGTGACAGCTCGCAGTACAGATTTTAACCTTACTGCAGCAAAAGCTCCTTCAGATGGTGTTATTATCGGACACGGTCTGATTGATGGAAATCTTGTATTTATCTACAGCCAGGATGCAACAGTTCTTAACGGAACAATCGGCGAGATGCATGCAAAGAAAATTGCTTCTGTATATGATATGGCCATGAAAATGGGCGCACCTGTTATCGGATTTATCGATTGCGGTGGTATCAGACTTCAGGAGTCAGTTGATGCATTAGACGGATTTGGTCTTATCTACGCCAAGGAAGTTGCAGCAAGTGGCGTTATTCCACAGATTTGTGGTGTATTCGGTAATTGTGGTGGCGGACTTTCTGTAGTACCGGCTCTTTGTGATTTCGCTTATATCGAAGAGTCTAAGGGCAGAATGTTTGTTAATACTCCTGATGCAATAGAGGGTAACCGCGTTGAGAAATGCGATACAGCAGCAGCTTCATTCCAGAGTGAGAACAACGGATGTGTAGACGGAATCGGTTCAGAGGATGATATTATCGCTGATATCAGAGCTCTTGTCAGCATGCTTCCGCTCAACAACGAGGGAGATGTATATACAGACTCATGTGAGGATGATCTCAACAGAGCATGTAACAGCATGGCTGATATGAAGGCTGATCCAAGATTCCTCTTATCAGAGCTTTCTGATGATCATGTATTCTTTGAGACAAAGAAAGACTTTGCCAAGAATATGGTAACAGGCTTTATTAAATTAAACGGCATGACAGTCGGTGCAGTTGCAAACTGCAGCACAGTATATGATGCTGAGGGCAAGAAGGCAGAGGAGTTTGCACTTTCTCTTACTGCAAAGGGCTGCAACAAGGCAGCTGAGTTTGTATCATTCTGTGATGCTTTCTCAATTCCTGTACTTACACTTACAAATGTAAACGGATTCAAGAATTGCATGTGCTCTGAGAAGAAGCTTGCAAAGGCTCTTGCCAGAATGACATACGCATTCTCAAGTGCAACATGTCCAAAGGTTAACCTGATTACAGGCGAGGCTTACGGAAGCGCATATGTTGCAATGAACTCTAAGTCAATCGGAGCTGATATGGTTTATGCATACCCTGATGCAAAGATTGGTATGATGGATTCAAAGATTGCAGCTGAGATTATGTATCCGGGCGCTGATGCAAAGGAAATCGATGAGAAGGCAGCTGATTACGAGAAGCTTCAGTCTTCTGTTTCATCAGCAGCAGCCAGAGGATATGTAGACCTCATCATTGATCCGGCTGACACAAGAAAATATCTTGTAGGTGCTTTTGAGATGCTTTACACCAAATATGTAGATGCACCAGAGAAGAAACACGGAACTAAATAATAGAAAGGCGCATTTTGTTATGAAGAAAAAAATAACATATATCCTTAGCCTTCTTATGATTGTATGTATGCTTGGAGCATGTGGCTCTGACAATGCCGAAAAGACATACGGCGGATACACAACAGACGAGCTTCATACTGAGGCAACAGACAGCCTTAGCAACATCCAGAACTACATTGCACTCGTAGATAGTTGTGGCGGTTATGACAGCTATGAGAAGAGTGTCAAGGAATTTGAGGATAAGGCAGGCATGACAGAGGGTGAGGTTGTTTACAACATACTCGGACAGTCGGGAGCAAGCGTTTCAATGAAAAATATCGACGCTGAGCTTGATGCCGTTTCATCATGGCTTGATCTGGTTGACAAATACGGAGACGTAAAGGATGCAACTGATGGCAAGGATTTTACAGTAACCAAGTCAGGTGGTACACTCACTACCGATATGACACTTACATTTGGCAAGCAGGATGTAACATACGAATTAGTATATGATTCGGTTACCATGGAGGTAACAGGTATCTCACTTACTCCTGTTCAGACAATGGGACAGAAGCTTGCTAAGGCAGGACAGAACACAGCAATTTCAATGAGTATTGTATTCTGTGTACTTATTCTTATTTCTCTTATCATTTACTGCTTCAAGTTTATTGCTCTTATCGGCAATAAGCCAAAGAAGGCAGAAGCTAAGAGCGAGCCTGAAAAGAAAGAGGCTGTTGTTGCAGCAGCACCTGCTACAGACCTTACAGATGATACAGAGCTTGTAGCTGTTATCTCAGCAGCTATAGCAGCAAGCGAGGGTACTACAACAGAGGGCTTTGTAGTCCGTTCAATCAATAGAAGATAATTTAGGAGGACATTTGAGATGAAAAACTATACAATTACCGTTAACGGAAATGTTTACGATGTTACAGTAGAAGAGACAGGAAGCACACCTAGCACAGCAAGCGCACCTAGAAGAGCTGCAGCACCTGCTGCCGCTGCACCAAAGGCTGCTGCACCTGCAGGAGCAGGAAGCATCAAGGTTGAGGCCGGAGCTGCCGGAAAGGTATTTAAGCTCGAGGCTAAGGTTGGCGATGCAGTAAAGAAGGGTGATACACTTCTTATTCTTGAGATCATGAAGATGGAGACACCTGTTGTTGCACCACAGGATGGAACAGTAGCAAGCATTGATGTTGCTGTTGGAGATTCAGTAGAGTCAGGTGCATTACTTGCAACATTAAACTAATTCCAGGAGGTAAACTAATTTGAGTTACGTAGGTGAAACACTTTCAAACCTCCTACATCAGACTGCCTTTTTTAATCTGTCAGTCGGAAACTATGTTATGATTGCCGTAGCATGTGTATTCCTGTTTTTGGCTATTAAAAAAGGATTTGAGCCTTTACTTTTAGTACCTATTGCTTTTGGTATGCTCCTTGTTAATATCTATCCTGATATTATTGTAAGTCCGGAGCACTCAAGCAATGGAGTAGGTGGTTTACTTTATTATTTCTATACACTTGATGAGTGGTCAATTCTTCCTTCACTGATTTTCCTCGGTGTCGGAGCTATGACAGACTTTGGTCCGCTTATCGCAAACCCTATCAGCTTCTTACTCGGAGCTGCAGCACAGTTTGGTATTTTCGGAGCTTATTTCCTTGCAATCCTTCTTGGATTTAATGACAAGGCAGCAGCGGCCGTATCTATCATCGGTGGAGCTGACGGACCTACATCTATTTTCCTTGCCGGAAAATTAGGTCAGACAGGTCTGATGGGACCTATCGCCGTGGCAGCGTACTCGTACATGGCATTAGTACCTATCATCCAGCCGCCAATTATGAAATTATTTACTACAAAGAAAGAGCGTGCGATCAAGATGCAGAACCTTCGTCCTGTAAGCAAGCTTGAGAGAATTCTCTTCCCTGTAGTAGTTACTATCGTTGTTTGTACACTGCTTCCAACTACAGCACCACTCGTTGGTATGCTCATGCTTGGAAACCTTTTCCGTGAGTCTGGTGTAGTACGTCAGCTTCAGGAGACAGCAAGCAACGCCCTTATGTACATTGTAGTTATCTTACTCGGTACATCAGTAGGTGCTTCTACAAGCGCAGAGTCATTCCTTAATATGAGCACAATCAAGATCGTTATCCTTGGTCTTATTGCATTCATGGTGGGAACTGCTGCCGGAGTACTTTTTGGAAAGCTTTTATGCTTCCTTACAAAAGGCAAGATCAATCCACTTATCGGTTCAGCCGGTGTATCCGCTGTTCCTATGGCTGCCCGTGTATCTCAGAAGGTCGGTGCAGAAGAGGATCCAACAAACTTCCTTCTTATGCATGCTATGGGACCTAACGTAGCCGGTGTTATTGGAACTGCCGTAGCGGCCGGATGCTTCATGGCTATATTCGGTATTTAGATTTAATTAAGGAGGATTAATCATGTCAGAAGTGGTAAAGAAACCATTAAAAATAACAGAAACTGTTCTTCGTGATGCACATCAGTCACTGATTGCAACTAGAATGACAACAGAGCAGATGCTTCCAATCGTTGACAAAATGGATAAGGTTGGATACAACGCAGTAGAGTGCTGGGGTGGTGCAACATTTGATGCCTGCCTTAGATTCTTAAAGGAAGATCCATGGGATCGTCTCAGAAAATTAAGAGACGGCTTCAAAAATACAAAGCTCCAGATGCTTTTCCGTGGACAGAATATCTTAGGATATCGTCCATATGCAGATGATGTTGTTGAGTATTTCGTACAGAAGTCAATCGCAAACGGAATCGATATCATCCGTATTTTCGACTGCTTAAATGATATCAGAAACTTACAGACAGCAGTTACAGCATGTAACAAGGAAAAGGGACATGCCCAGGTAGCTCTTTCATACACACTTGGAGATGCTTACACACTTGACTACTGGATGGATATGGCAAAGAGAGTTGAGGATATGGGTGCTGACTCACTTTGTATCAAGGATATGGCCGGTCTTTTAGTTCCTGCAAAGGCTACAGAGCTTGTTCAGGCTTTAAAGGATTCTACAAGCCTTCCTGTCGAGCTTCATACACATTACACATCAGGTGTTGCTTCAATGACATACATGAAGGCTGTTGAGGCCGGAGTTGATATCATTGATACAGCTATGTCACCATTCGCTCTTGGAACAAGCCAGCCTGCAACAGAGGTTATGGTTGAGGCATTCAAGGGCACAGAGTTTGATACAGGTCTTGATCTTAATCTCTTAAGTGAGATTGCTGATTACTTCAGACCAATGAGAGAGGAAGCTTTAGCTTCAGGTCTCATGAACCCAAAGGTACTCGGAGTAAATATCAATACTCTCCGTTATCAGGTTCCTGGAGGAATGCTTTCAAACCTTATCTCACAGCTCAAGGAGCAGGGCAAAGAGGACAAGTACGAGGAGGTTCTCGCAGAGGTACCTCGTGTGCGTAAAGACCTCGGTGAGCCACCACTTGTAACTCCTTCTTCACAGATTGTTGGTACACAGGCTGTATTTAACGTACTCATGGGCGAGAGATACAAGGTTGCTACTAAAGAGACTAAGGATATCCTTCTCGGTAAGTATGGTCAGACAGTTAAGCCTTTCAACCCTGAGGTTGTTGACAAGGTTCTTGGTGATGATAAGAAGAATGCCATCACATGTCGTCCGGCAGATCTTCTCGAGCCAGAGCTTGACAAGATTGAGGCTGAGATGAAGCAGTGGAAACAGCAGGATGAGGATGTCCTTTCTTATGCTCTTTTCCCACAGGTTGCTACTGATTTCTTCAAGTACAGACAGGCACAGCAGACAGGTGTTGATGCAAAGGCCGCTGATACTGAGAATAAGGCTTATCCTGTATAGTATTTAAAATATAATTCGTGCTTTTGAATTTCAAGCAGGTCCGGCTTTGCCGGGCCTGTTTTTTATATTGTGTGGATAGGGGAACTTACGAGTCTATTCTATGGCAAAAATAAAAAATATAAATTCGCTCTTTCATATAGTGAGAAAAAGTGATAATATTTTAAGGTATGAAAAAATCGCTGCAGATCACACAAATGTGTGAAGCACAGCCATAAACGGGAAAGCTCAGGAGTATATGATGTCAAATACTAACGACTTACTTAACAGGATAAATGCTAAATACAGTACGATGAGCAAGGGGCACAAGCTGCTTGCTACATACATAACTGATAATTATGATAAGGCTGTCTTTCTGACAGCGGCTAAGATGGGCGAGACGGTAGGAATTTCTGAGTCTACGGTTGTCAGGTTCGCTACATCGCTCGGATATAAGGGGTATCCAGATTTTCAGAAGGCACTTGAGGAGCTTGTAAGGAACAAGCTCAATTCGGTTCAGCGAATGGAGGTCACATATGGGCGTATCAGCCAGTCACAGATTCTTGAGACTGTACTGCAGTCTGATCGTGACAAGATTAAGACCACTCTGGAAAAAATTGATGCGGATGCATTTGATCTGGCGGTAGATACTATTTTACAGTCAAGGAAAATTTATATTGTCGGAATCAGAAGCTGTGCACCTCTTGCAAGCTTTCTTGCATTTTATATGAATCTGATGTTTGAGGATGTGTGTCTGCTTACGACAAACAGCTCGAGCGAGCTTTTTGAGCAGATGGTGCGTATTGGCAAGGATGATGTGATTGTCGGCATCAGCTTTCCGCGTTACTCTATGCGTACTCTTAAGGCACTGGAATTTGCCAACAACAGGAGCGCAAAGGTTATCACTATCACAGACAGCATTCATTCACCGATGAATCTGTATTCTTCATGTAATCTGATTGCCGACAGTGATATGGCCTCTATAGTTGATTCACTCGTAGCTCCGCTTTCTGTCATCAATGCCCTTATTGTGGCTCTTTGCATGAAAAAGCAGAATATTGTCGCAAAGACACTGACAGAGCTTGAGGATATATGGAATGAGTATCAGGTATATGAGAATGATGAGATTGATTACATTGATGACTCTATAAAAGTACATTACGCAAAGCTGGGGGATTCGCAGGATGAGTAAGAATATTATTGTGGTAGGAGGCGGAGCCGCCGGAATGCTTGCGGCGTATTTTGCTGCAGAAGCAGGGAATAAGGTTACGCTTCTTGAAAAAAATGAGAAACTTGGGAAGAAAATATATATAACCGGCAAGGGCAGGTGTAACCTGACCAATGCGTGCGATGTCGAGGAGCTTTTTTTAAATGTAAAGAGCAACAGTAAGTTTTTGTACAGCGCTTTTTATGGCTTTGACAACAGCAGGGTGATTGATTTTTTTGAGAGTCATGGCATGCCTGTAAAGGTGGAGCGTGGCAATCGTGTATTTCCGGTATCTGATAAGTCGTCGGATGTGATTTTTGCTTTACAGAGAGCTTTGAAGGAAAAGAAAGTGGAGGTATTGCTTCATACGGAGGTATCGAAGCTGTGCTATGAGAAAATCACTGATACTAGGGCAGATGAGGAAGCTAGTGATAAAAAGCCTGAATTAAAAATAACAGGTGTCATATTAAAGGATAGCACCAAAATGGATGCTGATGCAGTCATTGTTGCCACAGGAGGACTTTCATATCCGTCTACAGGCTCTACAGGTGACGGCTACAAAATGGCAGAAAGCGCAGGCCATACTGTGACAGAGTGCACACCGTCGCTTGTGCCATTTAATGTAAAGGAAGAGTGGGTAAAGAGTCTTCAGGGACTTTCACTTAAAAATACGGCTATTTCCATATATAGTGGCAAAAAGAAGCTGTATGAGGATTTTGGAGAGATGCTTTTTACGCATTTCGGGGTCAGCGGCCCTATGATTTTGTCTGCGAGTGCATCAATTAAGCAAAGCCTTATTAAGCAGCCTCTTGACATGTATATTGATTTGAAGCCGGCTCTCACACAGGAGGCCTTGGATAAGAGGCTTCTCAGGGAGTTTGAGGAGGCAAAAAACAAGCAGTTTAAGAATTCGATAAACAAGCTTTTGCCTGCAAAAATGATTCCGGTGATAATTGAGCTTTCAGGCATTGACCCGGATAAGAAGGTCAATGAGATATCGAAAGAGGAAAGAAACAGACTTCTTATGCTTTTTAAGAAGCTGCCTGTCACTCTTAATGGTCCAAGAGGATATAATGAAGCTATTATCACAAAGGGAGGCATAAAGGTGAAGGAAATTAATCCATCCACTATGGAGTCGAAGCTTGTGAATGGCCTCTACTTTGCCGGCGAGGTGCTGGATCTGGATGCACATACGGGAGGTTTCAATCTGCAGATAGCATGGTCCACCGGATATCTGGCAGGAACAAGTGCAGCGGTTTGATGATTTGGAAAACTATTTTGAGACACTTATAATAACAGTTATTTATGCGCATAGTGAATTGAGCAGCTGGCATTTTAATAAAAATGATGAACAATAATATTTTAAGGAGAAATTATGAGATACAATATAGCAATTGACGGACCGGCAGGAGCCGGAAAAAGCACTATAGCAAAGAGACTTGCAAAGGAACTTGGCGCAATTTATGTCGATACAGGTGCCATGTACCGTGCCATGGCATATTATTTTATCCAAAAGGGTGTGGACAAGGATGATATTGACACCATCACGAAGCTATGTAAGGATGTTGAGGTTTCAATCAGCTATGAAAACGGTGAACAGCAGGTTATCTTAAATGGTGAGAATATCACAGGCTTTATAAGACAGGAGACTGTCGGCAATATGGCATCAGCTACCAGTGTCTATCCTGTAGTAAGAGAAAAGCTTGTTGAGCTTCAAAGACAGCTCGCTGCCAGAGAGAATGTGGTGATGGATGGAAGAGATATAGGAACTGTTGTGCTTCCTGATGCCAATGTCAAGATATTTTTAACAGCAAGCTCTAAAGTACGTGCAAAGAGACGCTTCGATGAGCTTACTGCAAAGGGTGAGAAATGCGATATTGATGCAATCGAGAAGGATATTATAGAGAGAGACCACAGGGATATGACAAGAGAAACATCACCTTTGAAGCAGGCAGATGATGCTGTGCTGCTTGATTCGTCTGATATGACAATCGATGAGGTGGTAGATAGAATGAAACAGCTTGTGAAAGAGGCATAGCGTATGGGAGAGCTTACTATCGCAAAGAGCGCCGGCTTTTGTTTTGGAGTGACGAGAGCAGTAAATATGGTCTATGAGGCAATTGAAAAGGAAAATGTGCCTATATACACCTATGGCCCGATTATTCACAATGATGAGGTCGTAAAGGATATGGAAAAAAATGGCGTAACCGTCATAAACGATCTCGATGAGCTTTCTTCTCATGAAAAGGGTGTGATGATTATCCGTTCACACGGTATAAGCAAGGCTGAGTATGACAGGATAAAAAACTGTGGCTTTGAGGTGCTTAATGCAACCTGTCCTTTCGTATCAAAAATTCACAGATATGTGGAGGATTACAGCTCAAAGGGTTATGATATTATAATTGTCGGCAGTCCAAAGCACCCTGAGGTGTGTGGAATAAGGGGGTGGGCAGACGAAAAATGCCATGTAACCATAATAAATTCGCCTGAGGATGCCGAAAAATACATGAAAAATAGTACAAAAAAACTATGCATAGTGTCACAAACGACATTTAACTACAATAAATTTCAAGATATAGTTGAAATTATTGCAAAAAAAGGTTATGATATAACTGTTTTAAATACAATCTGTAATGCTACAGAGGTCAGACAGACCGAAGCAAGGAAGGTAGCACAGTGCTCAGATGTCATGATTGTCATAGGCGACAGGCACAGCTCCAATACACAGAAGCTATTTGAAATATGTAAAAACGAATGCAAAAATACTTACTATATACAGACAAGTGACGAAATGGATTATACACAAATCAGGTCCAACAATAACGTAGGTATTACAGCAGGGGCTTCAACCCCAAATAATATCATTGAGGAGGTTTCAAAGAATGTCAGAAATGAGCTTTGAACAAATGCTGGAAGAATCTTTTAAAACTATAAGAAATGGAGAAGTGGTAGAAGGTACCGTTATTGATGTTAAACCTGACGAGATTTTCTTAAATATTGGATACAAATCAGACGGAATTATTACTAGAAACGAGTACACAAATGAGCCGAACGTAGATCTTACTACTGTTGTAAAGGTTGGCGACAAGATGGAAGCCAAGGTAGTTAAGCTTAACGATGGCGAGGGCCAGGTTATCCTTTCTTACAAGCGCCTTCAGGCAGAGAAGGGCAGCAAGCGTCTTGAGGAGGCTTTTGAGAACCAGGAAGTATTAAAGGCAAAAGTTACACAGGTATTAGCCGGTGGTGTATGTGTCAATGTTGATGAGACAAGAGTATTCATCCCTGCAAGCCTTGTATCAGATACTTATGAGAAGGATCTCAACAAGTTCAAGGATCAGGAGATTGAGTTTATCATCACAGAGTTCGATCCAAGAAAGAGACGTATTATCGGAAACAGAAAGGTATTACTCGTTGAGCAGAAGGCTAAACAGCAGGAAGAGCTTCTTGCAAATCTTCACGTTGGCGATGTAATCGAAGGAACAGTTAAGAATGTTACAGATTTCGGTGCATTCATCGATCTTGGCGGAGTAGACGGATTACTTCATATCTCAGAGATGTCTTGGGGCAGAGTAGAGAACCCTAAGAAGGTATTCACTGTTGGACAGACTGTAAGAGTATTTGTTAAGAACATCAATGGTTCTAAGATTGCTCTTTCAATGAAGTTTGATGACGAGAATCCATGGAATGGTGCAACAGAGAAATTTGCTCCTGGCAATGTCGTAAAGGGCAAAGTAGCCAGAATGACAGATTTTGGTGCATTCATCGAGCTTGCTCCTGGTGTTGACGCACTTCTTCATGTTTCACAGATTTCAAAGGATCATGTTGAGAAGCCATCAGATGTTCTCAAGATTGGTCAGGAGATTGAGGCTAAGGTTGTTGAGTTCAATGAGGACGATAAGAAAATCAGCTTAAGCATGAAGGCTCTTCTTGAGTCAGAGGATGATGGAGCAGATGTTGCAGATGTAAATATTGACGAGGTTGCTTCTGATAACGAGTAGTTTTTGATTTTAAAGCTGTCATATATAATTATATGACAGCTTTTATTTGTATCGGGTGGCACATATTGGAGAATTTCAGGAAGCCATGATATCTTATCAGAGATTAAACAGATGGTCTGTTATGTGTTTTACATATGACAGTACCATCTGTTTTGAATTTATAAAATCGTCAGTCAGCAGGAAATAGCTGTACTTATCCTTTATATCGAATCGAAACTCGGGCTTCATGAAGTCAGAGTACTGTCTGATGAAGGCACCGGTTTTGCGCACATAGCAGTTGTACGCTTTGCATTTTTCACGGTATTCGTGGTCGACATATGCTGCGACACTCTTGTGTATGGCCATGTCCTCCTTTGGCAGATAGTAGTAGTTTTTATAATCGCTGTAGAAATGGCGCATTTCCCCCTCGAATATCTCTGCACGCACATAGCTTTTTGTAGTGCCGATGGTCAGATAGATGTCATTGTCATGGAAACTTACAGATTTTGGAACGGAGAATTTATTTTCAAATGATATGATAAGCTCATTCATCAGACTGCCGTTGTAAGCTGTATATGGGTTTACGGATACACCGGTGATATCTGCAATGCCATGTATGCATTCTTTATACGAAAGTATATTAAGGAGCTTTGTCATGCCAAGGACATCCTCGTAGTTGTGTGTCAAAAGCAGGGATAGCTTTTCGTCGTCATTTTGGGCAAGATATTCATAATAAACGTTTATGAGCTCACCACCGGAATATTTATCCTCCCTATCTATACCAAGAAATGCTTCGATGCTTTTTTGCTTGTAGTTTTCGAGGCACAAAAGAGGCTTTATCGGGGAAAGCTCCTTAAAGATATCGAGTATCTGCACATTACAGAAGGGGTCATCCTGCTTATATTTCTTGTATTTATTCTTTAAAAATGGTATATCAAAACCGACACCATTGAAGGATATGATAGTGCTGCAACCGGACAGACTTCCTGCGAAGGCTTCAATTACAGCTGCTTCGTCATCGACAGATTCGGCAAAATACTGGTCTATTACAATACGATTTTTAATGCGCCTTGCACAGCCTATCATGTAGACAATCGCTTTCACCGGTGAAAAGCCTGTTGTCTCAATATCAAAGAACATTGTGTTTTCTTTAAATATGCTGTCTGAAAAATTATCGGTTTTTATGTAAATTTCTTCATTGTGAAATTTTTTCATTTTTGATTCCTGCCTTGAATATCATTTGTATAAACATTATAACATAAAGTATTAAAAAAAGTACATAATATACTATTTAACTAAAAATCATAAGTGGTATAATAGGAATAGTAATGTGCAATAGCATTTCCACGTTATTAATCTAAAAGAAAGAGGGGCACAAAAATGGGTCATAAAACGTTTATTGGCGGTGTTCATCCATATGATGGCAAAGAGCTGTCTAAGGATTCACCAATTAAAGAAGTTTTGCCCAAGGGCGACATGGTATATCCGGTTTCGCAGCATATCGGCGCACCGGCTAAGCCTGTTGTTGCCGTAGGTGACACTGTGTTGAAGGGACAGATGATAGCAGAGGCCGGTGGCTTTGTTTCATCACCTATCTATTCATCAGTGTCAGGAAAAGTTAAGGCTATTGAGAAGCGACGTGTGGCGGTCGGCGATATGGTTGACAGTATTGTTATCGAAAATGATGGCATGTTTACTGAGACAACATATAAGAGCGTCGAGGATGTCACTGCGCTTTCAAAGGAAGAAATCATCGAGAAGGTCAAGAATGCGGGAGTTGTCGGCATGGGCGGTGCCGGTTTCCCTACACATGTAAAGCTTTCTCCAAAGGAGCCGGACAAGATTGAGTATATTATCGCAAACTGCGCTGAGTGTGAGCCTTACCTCACATCTGACTACAGACGTATGCTTGAGAATCCTGAGGAATTAATTGGCGGCATGAAGATCATACTTCAGCTTTTTGACAATGCAAAGGGTATCCTTGGTATAGAGGATAATAAGCCTGACTGTATCGAAAAGCTCACAGAGCTCACGAAGGATGAGCCACGTATTGAGGTCTGTCCGCTTATGACAAAGTACCCACAGGGTGGTGAGAGACAGCTCATCTATGCTACAACCGGCAGAGCCATAAATTCTAAGATGCTCCCTGCTGATGCAGGCTGTATCGTTGATAATGTAGAGACAATCATTGCTGTATACAATGCAGTAAAGAATGGACAGCCTGTCATGAAGCGTATTTCAACAGTTACAGGAGATGCTGTGAAGAATCCTTCCAATATATTATACAGCATCGGTACCTCATATCAGGAGCTGGTTGATGCTGCAGGTGGCTTTAAGAGCCAGCCGGAGAAGATTATATCAGGCGGTCCTATGATGGGCTTTGCCATGTTTAGTCTTGATATCCCTACTACAAAGACCTCTTCATCAATACTGTGCTTCACACATGATGAGGTGGCAGCATTTGAGCCACAGGCCTGCATTAACTGCGGTCGTTGCGTGGAGGCATGTCCTGAGCAGCTTATTCCAAGCCGTCTTGCGAAGTTTGGTTTGCGTGGACAGATGGATGAGTTTGAGAAGTGGCACGGACTTGAGTGTATTGAGTGTGGAAGCTGTTCATTTGCATGTCCGTCAAGGAGACAGGTGGCTCAGCCTATTAAGACAATGAAGAAGCTTGTTCTCGCTGAAAAGAGAAAACAGGCCAGCAAAAAATAAAGAAAGAGGTGGATTAAAGTGAGTGATTTATATCATGTTTCATCATCACCACATGTACGTGCCAAGGATTCCACTGACAGAATAATGCTTTATGTCATTATAGCATTACTCCCGGCAAGTCTTTTTGGTATTTACAATTTTGGATTTAGGGCGCTTTTTATCATTCTGCTTACCATCGCATCGTGTGTGGCATCAGAATGGGTGTTTGACTACATAGTTAAGAAAAAGAGCACAATTACAGACCTTAGTGCGGTAGTTACAGGACTGCTTTTAGCACTAAACCTTCCGGTTTCACTTCCATGGTGGGAGGCTGTACTCGGTGGAGTATTCGCAATCATCATTGTCAAGTGTATGTTCGGAGGACTCGGACAGAACTTTATGAACCCTGCACTTGGTGGAAGATGCTTCCTTCTCATCGCATTTGCGGCTGACATGACTAATTTCAATGTCACAAGAAACGGTGTGGATGTATACTCAGGAGCAACACCACTTGCGCTCATCAAAAATGAGGGGCTTTCAAGTGTCAATGTAAGGGATATGCTTATAGGAAATACTGCAGGAACTATTGGTGAGACATCAGTTATAGCTATTTTAATAGGTGCTATCATCATGATTTTACTTGGAGTCATTGATTTAAAGATTCCTGCATCTTACATTATTACATTTGCCGTTTTCATGTTCCTTTTCGGAGCACAGCAGTTTGATATCAACTATGTTGTTGCAGAGCTCTGCGGTGGCGGACTGATGCTCGGTGCATTTTTCATGGCGACCGATTATGTCACAAGCCCGATTACGCCGATGGGCAAGATAATATTCGGTATCTGCTGTGGTATATTGACAGGAGTATTCCGTTGCTTCGGTGCCAATGCAGAGGGAGTTTCCTTTGCTATCATCTTAAGCAACTGCCTTGTTCCTATTATTGAGAAGGTTTCTATCCCAAGAGCCTTTGGTATGGTAAAGGAGGCAAAGAAGAATGAATAAACGTATTGTACATGACGCTTTGATTTTAACTGCCTTTACTCTGGTGCTTGGTTTTATTCTTGCCCTGGTTCAGGGAATCACGGCAGAGCCTATCGACAAGGCCAATAAAGCAGCAGCACAGAAAGCATATCAGGCAGTATTTTCGGATGCAAAATCATTTGAAAAATATGATTATGATGCCGATGAAGCTGATAAGCTTGTATCTGATGCGGGCTACAAGGATACAATCGATGATATTGAGACTGCCCTTGATTCAAACAAAAAGACATTAGGCTATGTCATCACAGTTACAGCCAAGGATGGTAGCCAGGGAAGTATCACATTCTCTGTAGGTATCAAGAATGATGGTACTGTAAACGGCTACTCGATCACAAGCATCAGTGAGACTCCGGGACTTGGAATGAAGGCCGAGGAGGCTGATTTCTACAAGCAGTTTGAGAACAAGAAAGTAGACAAGTTCGACGTTGTAAAGGCCACACCTTCAAAGGATGATGAGATTGAGGCCATTACAGGCTCAACCATCACATCAAAGGCTATGGCCAACGGCTGCAACGCAGCTATTACTTACTTCCAGAATAAATTACAGGGAGGTGCCAACTAATGAACAAATATGTAGAGCGTTTATATAATGGTATCATTAAGGAAAATCCTACCTTTGTACTTATGCTTGGTATGTGTCCTACACTGGCTGTTACATCCAGTGCGGTAAACGGACTTGGAATGGGACTTTCCACCACGGTGGTACTTATATGTTCAAACCTTTTGATTTCACTTTTCAGAAAAGTGATTCCTAACGGAGTGCGTATGCCGGCATATATCGTCATAGTTGCATCTCTTGTTACAGTAGTACAGTTTTTAATGCAGGCTTATCTGCCTAGTCTTTCAGCAGCACTTGGTGTATACATCCCACTTATCGTGGTTAACTGTATCATCCTCGGACGTGCCGAGAGCTATGCTTCAAAGAATCCGCCTGTAGAGTCTATCTTTGATGGAATGGGAATGGGACTTGGATTTACCATGGGTCTTACAATCATCGGACTTATCCGTGAAATCTTAGGTGCAGGAACATTCTTCAACATTAAGATTTTCGGTGACTGGTTTACACCAATCACAATCTTTATCATGGCACCGGGAGCCTTCCTCGTACTTGGCTTCCTCGTTGCAGGCATGAATATCATCCGTAAAAAGATGGAAGCAAAGGGTACACCTCTTGCAGAGCCTGCAGGCTGCCTTTCAGGAGATTGTGCACATTGTGGAGCATCATGTCCATCAGCAAAAGCAGCACATGCCGCTGTTGCGCCTAAAACTACAGAAGGAGGGGATAAATAATGGGTACATTAGGTCATTTACTGCTCATTGCAGTAGCATATGCAATAGTTAACAACGTAGTACTTAGCCAGTTCCTTGGTATCTGTCCTTTCCTTGGCGTATCAAAGAACACAAAAACTGCTGCAGGAATGGGTGGTGCGGTAATTTTCGTTATCACAATCGCCACATTCGTTACACAGCTTATTTACAATTTTATACTGTATCCGCTTAATCTGTCATATTTACAGACTATCGTGTTCATTCTTGTAATTGCAGCACTTGTTCAGTTTGTAGAGATGTTCTTAAAGAAACAGATGCCGCCTCTTTACAAGGCACTCGGTGTGTATCTGCCACTTATCACAACAAACTGTGCCGTACTCGGTGTAGCACTTAACAGTGTAACAAAGGGCTATAATATCTTAGAGAGTGTAGTTTACGGCTTTGCCACAGCTTTTGGTTTCTTTATTGCCATCGTGCTTATGGCAGGTGTTCGTGAGAAGATTGAGTATAATGATATTCCAAAGCCTTTCCAGGGAACAGCCATCGTGCTTCTTACAGCGTGTCTTATGGCTATCGCCTTTATGGGATTCTCAGGAATGGTTTCTGTATAGGATTGGAGGAAAAGTGATATGAATGTTACTGCGATTATTATTGCAGCTTTAGTTGTTGGAGCTGTCGGTATAATTCTTGGATTTTTCCTCGGTATTTCAGGAGAAAAATTCAAAGTAGAGGTTGACCCGAGAGAGGAAGCAATACTTGAGGTGCTTCCGGGCAACAACTGTGGTGGCTGTGGATATGCCGGATGCTCCGGACTTGCTGCCGCCATCGTAAAGGGAGAGGCACCGGTAGGACAGTGTCCTGTTGGTGGAGACCCTGTTGCAGCAAAAGTCAGCGAGATTATGGGTGTAAAGGTTGAGGCCGGAGTAAAGAAGGTTGCATTTGTAAAGTGCGCCGGCACATGCGATAAAGCAAATACAGACTACGACTACACAGGAGTAGAGGATTGTGTTGCCATGTCATTTGTACCGGGCGGCGGACCTAAATCATGTAATTATGGCTGCCTTGGCTATGGAAGCTGTGTGAAGGCATGTCCTTTTGATTCAATCCATGTGGTTGACGGAGTTGCATGCGTCAATCCGCTTACATGCAAGGCCTGCGGCAAATGCGTAGAGGCTTGTCCAAAGCACCTCATCGAGCTTATTCCATATGACACAAAGCACGTTGTAAAGTGCAGCTCAAAGGACAAGGGCAAGGATGTCATGAAGGCATGCTCGGTTGGATGTATCGGCTGTCATCTGTGCGAGAAGAATTGTCCGTCAGATGCTGTCCATGTAGTAGACAATGTAGCTTATATTGATCAGGAGAAATGTACAGGCTGCGGAATCTGCGCAGAGAAGTGTCCAAAGAAGATTATTTTATAATGCATAAAAGCTGTCACATATCATTATGATATGTGGCAGCTTTTTTATAAGCTTGCAGCTATTCTGTGCTTACGTTATATTCATCTGATGTCGTGATAATACTATAATCATTTGTCACAAATATTGCCTCAACACCGGAAAGAGAATTGATAAGCTCCTTTGCTTTATCAATGCCAAGAGCAAAGCATGTGGTGCTTAAGGCATCTCCGTCGCAGGAGGAGTCGCTTATGATGGTGACAGAGTATAGATCGTTTTTGACGGGATAGCCGGTTGTGGTGTCCAGTATATGGTGATATAGCTTGCCGTCTACTCTGTAGTATCGCTCGTAGATGCCGGAGGTGACAACGGATTTGTCCTTGACTTTGACGGTACATATGGGCTCACCGCTCTCGTCGAAGGGCTTTTGTATGCCGACTGTATAATCACTTCCGTCGGATTTTTCACCGACTGTGAGGACGTTGCCGCCCAGGTTTATGATGCCTGAGGTGATTTTTTTGGACTGTAAATAAGCCTTCATCTTATCGGCGATAAAGCCCTTTGCGATTCCACCAAGGTCAAGCTTTGCTTTTGAATCGGTTAGCATCACATCGTTTCCGTTAATCTGTATATTGCGGTAATTTACATGTGACAGCTCGCTTTGTATCTGCGCATCAGACGGAACGACTGATGCATCCACCTCATTATCTTTAGAGTCGGTATTTTCAGCTATTTCAGAAAAATTCCACAAATCAGACAGCTTTCCTATAGTGATATCAAACCTGCCGTCACTTGTGTCGCCGTATTCGATGCCCTTTTTTATGAGCTCAAGTGTATCATCGCTTACTGTGACATATTCTTTGCCGGCAGCGTCATTTATTTTGCTCACCTCTGAGTAACTAACTGTGTTTGAAAGCATATCCTCATATTTCTTTGCCATATCAAAGCAGTCGTCTATGTATTTCTCGTCGGTAGTGCCATAAAGCGTAATCTGTATTATCGTGTCAAAGTAGAAGCCCTGTTTTGAAACCTTCTGCTGAGCCTTGGGCTTTAATTCACATGCAGACAGGCTTCCTGTTATTGTGGCAAGCACCAAAAGGACAGGGACAAGGTGTTTTAGTTTATTTTTCATAATGCATCCTTTATTAATTTCCTAGTTGTAAATTATTTATAGTTAAAGCTTAAATAGTAAAAGCATAAATATAATAACACAGAATAAAAAAATGAGACAGTAGTAAAAATGATTTTGTATTTTGCATGAATATATGGTAAAGTAGTAAATGTATGCGTAATGTAATTATGTATGCATTTAGACTTACAATAGGAAAGATGATAGAAATGAGTTTTTTAGACAATTATAAAAGAGTGGTAATAAAGATAGGCTCATCGACGCTGACACATGCAGAGACGGGAAGCCTCAATTTTTCAAAGATGGAGCGTCTGGTGCGCTCGATATGTGATTACAGAAACAGCGGAATGGATGTGTGCCTCGTAAGCTCCGGCGCTATCGCGGTTGGACGTGATGTGATAGGCATAAAGGAGCGCCCGAGCGATATTTCAATAAAGCAGGCATGCGCCGCAGTGGGACAGGGCAGGCTGATGATGACATATCAGAAGCTTTTTTCCGAGTATAATCAGAATTCCGGACAGGTGCTCATGACAAAGAATACCATAGTCAATCCTGTTTCCAGACGCAATGTTATGAATACATTTGAGGAGCTTTTTGATCTGAACGTGGTGCCTATTGTCAATGAAAATGATACGGTAAGCACATACGAGATGCAGTTTGGTGACAATGATACGCTGTCTGCTATTGTTACATCAATCACGAAGGCTGATCTGCTCATACTGCTATCTGATATAGACGGTCTGTATTCTGATGATCCTCATGACAATCCGGATGCAAAGCTTATCAGAGAGGTTGATACGCTTGACAGGAGAATACTTGGCATGGCAAAGTCATCAACCGGCAGCGATGTCGGAACCGGCGGCATGGCGACAAAGCTTACAGCGGCAAAGATTGCCACATATTCCGGTGCCGATATGATTATCGCAAACGGCGGCAATATGGGGATTTTATATGATATTATGAATGACAGATATACAGGAACACTTTTCCACAGGGCAAAGGATGCAGAGTTTGTGCTTGCGGATTATATACAAAGAGAGATGGCACCAACATCTACAGGCGGCCAGTAATCAGCTATAAATTTGAAATCAGGAGAGTGCTATGACACAGGAAAAAATACAGCGAATCAATGAGCTTTACAGAAAGTCACAGGCAGAGGGACTTTCTGAGGCAGAGAAAAAGGAGCAGGATCTTTTGCGCAAGGAGTATATAGCAAACGTGAAGAAGAATTTAAGAAACCAGCTCAACAATATCGATATGGTAAACGATGACGGTTCGGTTGAGAACCTCGGCGAGAAATATGGAAACAAAAAAAGAAATTCGTAGCAGGCTAAAAAAGCAAAGAGGCCTTCTGGGTGCTGATGAGTGCCACAACATGAGCCATGAAATTTATAAAAGGCTCATAGCTTTAGAGCTCGACAGATATTATGACAACATACTTTTGTATTCAGCTATCAGAAATGAAGTGAATACTGATGAGTATTTTGCCTATTTAATAAACAAAGCAAAAAGGATATATTATCCGAGGGTTTCGGGCAATAAAATGTCCTTTTACAGGGTAAGAAGCCTTGATGAGCTTAATTGTGGTTCATTTAATATTAAAGAGCCTGATATGACGAAGGAGTATACGCAGGCTGATGGCAGGGCGCTTATGATAGTGCCGGGGCTTGCATTTTCGGATACCGGTTACAGAATCGGCTATGGAAAGGGCTTTTATGACAGATATTTATCGTCTTTTACAAAAAGAGACACTGTTATGGCAGTTGGAGTGGGCTACGATTTCCAGTTACTTAGCAGCATGACGTTTGAAGATGAATATGACGTACCCTTAGATGGAGTGATAACAGATAAGAGAGAGGTGTTTATTGATGACTGATTTAGAAAAAATTTGTGCGGATGCATACGAGGCCAGAGTAAAGATAGGAACACTGGATACAGATATCAAGAATAAGGTATTAAACAATGCAGCGGACAATCTGCTTAAGGCAGAAAAAGAAATCCTTGAGGCAAACAAAAGGGATGTGGCCACAGCAGAGGAAAATATGAAGGCAAAGAGCATGATTGACAGGCTCTCGCTTGACCATGACAGGCTCCTTGGCATGGCTGACGGACTCAGACAGATAGCAAAGCTGGCAGACCCTATAGGGGAAGTGATGTCTATGGCAAAGTGTCCTAATGGCCTTATTATCGGAAAAAGAAGAGTTGCAATCGGTGTTGTTGGAATTATCTTTGAGGCTCGCCCAAATGTCACATCAGATGCTTTTGGTCTGTGCTTTAAAACCGGCAACTGTGTCATATTGAAGGGTGGAAGTGATGCGATAAATACCAATATCGCAATAGTAAAGGCTTTAAAAAAGGCTTTGACGGACAATTTGGTTTCTGCTGCTGCACTTGCACTTATTGAGTCAACAGACAGAGAGACAACAAATGCGTTTATGAAGATGGATCAGTATGTGGATGTGCTCATACCAAGAGGTGGTGCAGGACTCATCCAGAATGTTGTCAAAAATGCTACAATTCCTGTCATCCAGACCGGTACAGGCAACTGCCATGTATATGTGGACAAGGATGCTGACTTTGACATGGCTGTTAATATTATTAACAATGCAAAGACCCAGAGAATCAGTGTCTGCAATGCATGTGAGTCGATTGTAGTACACAGTGCCATAGCAGAGGAGTTTCTGCCAAAGCTGTACGATAAGCTAAGAGAGCATCATGTACAGCTGCACTGTGATGAAAGAGCGCAGGCTATACTGCAAGGAAGAGACGATGTGACAGAGGCCACTGCCGATGACTGGGGTATGGAGTATCTTGATTACATCATGTCGGTAAAGATTGTTGACAGTATTGATGAGGCAATCGAGCATATCAACAGATACAACACATCACATTCTGAGGCAATCGTCACAAATGATTACGACAATGCGCAGAAGTTCTTAAATGAGATAGATGCTGCATGCGTTTATGTAAATGCCTCGACCAGATTTTCTGATGGAAATGAATTCGGCTTTGGAGCAGAGATTGGCATCAGCACACAGAAGCTTCATGCAAGGGGACCTATGGGGCTTGAAGCACTGACAAGCTATAAGTATATTATTTACGGCAGTGGTCAGATCAGGGAATAGTCAGCTAAAGTATCATAGAATTAATTTGAGAGGAAACATAATATAACATGAGCTACGATATAGATATAACAAAGACACCACCGGCACATGAGCCTGAGAGGCAGTATTACTACATGGCAAAGGCAAAGGATTTTGTTGAAAAGAAATCTAAAGAAATCGGCCGTCCTATGACTTATTTTGTAAAGACCTTCGGCTGTCAGATGAATGCCCGCGACTCAGAAAAACTTGTCGGAATACTAGAGCAGATTGGCTACGTGGAAGGAACTGATGAGCACTCGGATTTTATTGTATACAACACCTGTACAGTACGTGAGAATGCTAACAACAAGGTGTATGGCAGGCTTGGATATCTGCAGAACTACAAGAAAAAGAATCCTCTGATGAAGATTGCTCTCTGCGGCTGCATGATGCAGGAGCCGGAGGTTGTTGAAAATATCAAAAAGCACTATAAGTTTGTAGATATCGTATTCGGAACCCACAATATATTCAAGTTTGCAGAGATTTTGTGCAACAATATCGAGTCAGGCTCACAGGTGATTGACATATGGAAGGATACCAATCAGATTGTCGAAGATCTGCCGGTGAAGAGAAAGTTCTCTTTCAAATCAGGTGTAAATATCATGTTTGGCTGCAACAATTTCTGCAGCTACTGTATCGTGCCATATGTGAGAGGACGTGAGAGAAGCAGAGAGCCTAAGGATATCATAAGAGAGATAGAAAAGCTTGTTGCAGACGGAGTGTGCGAGATAATGCTTCTCGGACAGAATGTCAACTCATACGGTAAAACGCTTGACAATCCTATAACCTTTGCAGAGCTTCTTCGCGAGGTCAATAAGATTGAGGGACTTAAGAGGATTCGTTTTATGACATCTCATCCAAAGGATTTATCAGATGACCTGATTATGGCGATAAAGGAGTGCGACAAGGTGTGCAAGCATATGCATCTGCCGCTTCAGTCAGGTAGCTCAAGGGTGCTTAAGGAGATGAACAGGCACTATGACAAGGAAAAATATCTCGACGAGGTAAAGAGACTTCGTGAGCAGATTCCTGATATTGCAATCACAACTGATATCATTGTAGGCTTCCCGGGAGAGACTGAGGAGGATTTCCTTGAGACAATGGATGTTGTCAAGCAGGTCAGATATGACAGTGCTTTTACATTTATTTACTCAAAGAGAACAGGTACACGCGCTGCCACAATGGAGAATCAGGTGCCGGATGATGTGGTAAAGGACAGGTTTGACAGGCTCTTAAAGGAGGTTCAGACTATCTCATCAGAAAAGGCAAAATGCTATGAGGGCAAAGTGGTGCCGGTACTTGCAGAGGAAATGGATGACCAGAAGGACGGCTATGTGACCGGACGTATGGACAATAATTCAATCGTACATTTTCCGGGTACCGAGGATATGATTGGAAATATCTACAATGTGAAGCTTGATGAGTGCAGAGGCTTCTACTATATGGGAGAGATAAAAGAGGATGCGTAAGCGTTTTGGCAGAAATGATATAATCCTGATATCGGTTATTGTAATTATCTCTGTCGCTCTGCTTCTTATATGGAAGCTTGTATATTTAAAGGGGCAGGATACGGATAGCGATGCATGTGTCGAGGTGACTATCGATGGAAGGGCCTATGGCACATATCCGCTTTCAAAGGATGATACAATTGAGATAAAAAACGGCGATGGCGATGTTACTAACACCCTTGTCATAAAGGGCGGTGTGGCGGATATGACCTCTGCCGACTGTCCGGATCATCTGTGTGTGAAGCAGAAGGCGATATCAAAGGAGGGAGAGTCGATTATCTGTCTGCCGAATAAGGTTGTTGTGACGGTAAAAAGCGGCATGAAATCCGATATAGATTCGATATCCAAGTGATACCCGAACATTTTTATAGAAAGAATGAGATAAATGAAAACCAGAAAGATTGCATATCTTGGTATGCTTATGGCACTGGCACTGGTGCTAAGCTATGTTGAGTCACTTATACCGTTTGCGGTAGGCATACCGGGAGTGAAGCTTGGACTTACAAATATAGTGACAGTGATCATGCTTTATATAGCATCACCCATGGAGACGTTTCTGCTATGTGTATTTCGCGCGGTGCTTTCGGGCTTTATGTTTGGAAATGCGTTCAGCATCATATATTCACTGGCAGGCTGTATACTAAGCTTTATCGTTATGTACCTGCTTAAGAAATCAGATAAATTCAGCTCGGTTTCAATAAGCCTGGTCGGTGGAGTGTGTCACAATATAGGACAGATAATAGTTGCGGCTATAGTTTTGTCAACCTACAGCGTAGTGTATTATATTCCGGTGCTTCTTGTGGCGGGATGCATTACAGGTCTTGTGATTGGAACAGTAGCTTCACAGGTGCTTTTAAGGATTTCTGACAGCTTTCACGTATAGTTTTAATGGGCTGTAATCTACGTATATTTAATAAAAAAGGAGATGCTGCTGTTTTATGCCTGTGTGTTAGGCTACAGTCGAAACAGTAACAAATGGATTCAATGTATGCATATATAAAAGGAGAGCTTGCAGAAAAAAATATAGACAGCATTGTAGTGGAGGCAGCAGGTGTAGGCTATCTCATTTACATACCGACGCAGTATTTTGATATGCTGCCCGACGAGGGAGAGGATGTAAAAATTTACACCTACCTGTGTGTCAGGGAGGATGCCATGATACTTTACGGTTTTTTGAGCAAGGATGATCTTGAAATCTTTAAGCTACTGATTACAGTCAGCGGAATCGGACCAAAGGGAGGTCTTGCGATTCTGTCAACTCTGTCTGCCGATGATTTGCGTTTTGCGATTCTATCGGGCGATTCAAAGGCTATATCAAAGGCACCGGGAATAGGTGCAAAGACGGCTCAGAGAGTGATACTTGATTTAAAGGACAAGCTGTCGCTTGAGGATGCATTTGAAAAGAAGCTTGAGAACCAGGCATCCGGTGCTGCTGTATCCATGAACAGCTCTGTGAAAAATGATGCTGTCATGGCGCTTAATGCGCTTGGATACTCATCTACTGAGAGTCTTAAGGCAGTGTCCAAGGTTGATATCACAGAGGATATGGATGTAGAGGATGTGCTGAAGCTTGCGCTCAAAAATATGGGCTGATTGATAAAAGCTGTAAGCTTAAAACAGAAACGGGGAACAAAACGTGAAAAGAGTAATTTCCACACAATTGCAGGAAGAGGACATAAAGATAGAGAAATCCCTGCGTCCTATGTATTTTGATGACTATATCGGTCAGCAGAAGATAAAGGACAATTTAAAAATATATATTGAAGCTGCAAAATCAAGGGGCGAAGCACTCGATCATGTGCTGTTTTACGGACCTCCGGGGCTTGGAAAGACAACACTTGCAGGAATCATTGCAAATGAGATGGGTACAAAGATAAAGGTGACCTCCGGTCCTGCAATAGGTAAGCCGGGAGAGATGGCAGCCATACTCAACGGACTTTCTGAGGGAGATATACTGTTTGTCGATGAGATTCACAGATTAAACCGTCAGGTGGAGGAGGTTCTCTACCCTGCTATGGAGGATTACGCCATTGATATCATGATTGGAAAGGGCGAGTCTGCAAAGTCAATCAGATTCAACCTGCCCAAATTCACACTTGTAGGTGCAACAACGAGGGCGGGTATGCTTTCGGCACCTTTACGCGACAGGTTTGGTGTGGTAAATCACATGGAGTTTTACACTGTCGATGAGCTAAAGCATATTATCGTCAATTCCGCAAAGGTGCTTGGAGTTGAGATAGATGACAAGGGAGCCTACGAGATGGCGCGTCGTTCAAGGGGGACTCCAAGACTTGCAAACAGACTGCTAAAGCGTGTCAGGGATTTTGCGCAGGTCAAGTATGACGGCAAAATCACCTATGATGTGGCAAGCTTTGCGCTGGACCTTTTGGAGGTGGACAAGTACGGACTGGATTTGAATGACAGGAATATACTTCTCACCATCATTGACAAGTTTGCGGGAGGACCGGTGGGCCTTGATACGCTTGCAGCGGCAATAGGTGAGGATGCCGGAACCATTGAGGATGTTTACGAGCCGTATCTGGTGAAGAACGGCTTTATAAACCGCACACCAAAGGGGCGAGTGGCGACAGAACTAGCCTTTGAGCATTTTGAGAGAAAAAGGGCTTAAAGTTGCAATTTATATCTATAAGGCATATAATAATTAAGTATTTGATATTGAAATTGATAGTAATAGTAATATTAATACTAATATAGCTGGTTTGAATAAATGTGAAAACGGAGGATGATTAAATGTCTGCAAAAACAAATGCCGAGGTGGTAATAGACGGAAAGGTTTACACACTGTCAGGATATGAGAATGAGGAATACTTACAGAAGGTTGCGGCATACATCAACAACAAGATTGCAGAGTTTGATGATATGGATGAGTATAAGCATCTTCCGGGCAATATGAAGAGCACACTTATCGAGCTCAATATTGCGGATGATTATTTCAAGGCAAAGGCACTTGTCGAAAAGCTCGAGGGTGATATAGAGAATAAGGATAAGGAAATATACGATTTAAAGCATGATTTAATTTCCAATCAGGTAAAGACCGAGAATGCTGAGGCGAGCATGAAGGAGCTTGAGGCACAAAACAAGGAGCTTTTACTCAACAAGGCGAGACTTGAGGCAACTCTTGAGGAGTCACTTCTTGATGGAAAAAAGCCTGTTAAAAAATCTGCACATGCTTCCAATGGGGCAAATGACAGTAGCGATAAATAGCAATAAAAGGGGAACAGTTATCGTACACTGTTCCCTATTTTATTGCAGGTTTATATGATATCAAATGAGCATCTATATGAGGAAATATATGAGAAATAAAGATTTTGAACTGCTTGCACCGGCAGGAAGCCTTGAGATACTTAAGGGTGTGATAGAAAGCGGCGCCGATGCTGTGTATGTGGGCGGAAGCATGTTTGGAGCCAGGGCATATGCCAATAATTTCACAGAAGAGGAGCTTTTAGAGGCAATTGATTTTGCGCATTTACGAGGAGTAAAGGTGTATCTGACGGTCAATACGTTGATTAAAAACAGTGAGTTTTCAAAGCTCTACGACTACCTGCTTCCATACTACAAAAGAGGACTTGATGCAGTGATAGTGCAGGATACTGGAGTGGTGAAGGCTATCCATGAGTATTTTCCGTCAATGGAGATACATACGAGTACACAGATGACGGTAACGGGAGCAGACGGAGTGCGTTTTCTTTCACAGTTTGGAGTGACGCGTGTGGTCATGGCAAGGGAGGTTTCTCTTGCCGAGATGAAGCGCATACATGAGGAAACCGGCATGGAGCTTGAAGCCTTTGTGCACGGAGCATTGTGCTATTCGTATTCAGGACAGTGCCTTTTCAGCAGTATTTTAGGTGGTAGAAGCGGAAACAGAGGCCGCTGTGCACAGCCGTGCAGACTGCCGTATACCGTGGAGGGCAAAAAGGATGAATACATTTTAAGCCTTAAGGATATGTGTGGTATAAAGGCTCTTGACAAGCTGCATGATGCAGGTGTTTATTCGCTCAAGATTGAGGGGCGTATGAAGCAGCTTGAGTATGCATGCGGAGTAGTAAAATACTACAGAAACTATATTGACAGTAAAAAGCTTGTTAGCGATGCTGATTATGACAGGATAAAGGCACTTGGAAACCGCTGTGGTTTCACAGACAGGTATTATTTCGACCACAATGGCTCTGATATGGTGACTTATGTGAAGCCTAATTTCGTTTCAAATGCTGCAGAGCCTTCACCTGAAAAAAGAAAGCTCTCGATAGAGGGAGAGCTTGTTTTAAGAGAGGGCGAGCCCGGAAGCCTCACTGTAAAAAGAGGTGATGTGACATACAAAGCTTCAATAGAACCTGTCAGCGCCGCACTTAAGGCACCGCTTGATAAAAAAGCCGCTATCGACAGGATAAACAAAACCGGTGATACAGACTTTGAGTTTTCACATATTAAAGCTCAAATCGGAGAAAACGTCTTTGTGCCAAACGGAGCACTAAATAAGCTGCGGCGTGATGCAATTTCAGGGCTTTGTGATAAGCTGTTGAAAAAGTATTACAGGGATGACGCACGATATGCTGATATATCAAGTATGTGTGAGCTCCCTGAACATGTCGTAAAAAGCGACGCAGCACATAATGAAGCTATAAATGATTACACCACCATATGCTCGTGTATGACACGCGCGCAGCTTGATACACTTATTGGCTATGAATGCTTTGACGTATTTTATCTGGATTTTGACATGTATGACAGGAAGACTCTGATACAGCAGTTTGCAGATGATGTGAAAAGCCTTACAAAGCAAAATAAAAAAGTGTATCTCATGCTGCCTACGATATTCAGGGCGGATTCATCAGATTATTTTGTATCTATCGCAAAAGAGCTTGATAAGGTAAGCTTCGAGGGCTTTGTTGTGAAAAATTATGAGGAGCTTTATCTTACAGAAAATCTGTTTACAGGGGAAAAAGTTATTTTAGACCACAATATGTATACCTTTAATGATGTTTCAAAGAGTGCATTTTTTGAGCACGGAGTAAGTGGTGACACAGTGCCGCTTGAACTCAATTCAAGGGAGATTATGCATAGAAACAATATAGGCTCGCAGATGATAGTCTACGGATATTATCCGCTTATGACCACCGCCAATTGTGTGCACAAAAACACAAAGGGCTGTGATAAAAAGCAAAAGCTTATATATTTAAAGGACAGATACAATAAATCCTTTGCAGTTTGTAACAACTGTAAGGAGTGCTATAATACAATATATAATTCACTGCCTACCATGCTCATAAAGAACATAAGTAAGCTTAAGGAGGCAGGTATCAGAAGTTTTAGATACAGCTTTACAATCGAGAGTCCAAAGCAGATTAAGGCGGTTATGGATGATAAGGTAGCTGAATATACAAACGGACATTACAAAAGAGGAGTAGAATAACATGGTACATCTGATAGTACAGCTTTCCAAGTATATTATGATAATACTTTTTCTCATATATACTTTTTTATGCTTTCATTTATTCAAGTATCCCGACAAGCCGAAAAAGCAGAAGCATATATATAATCTGCAGAGATTTTATATGTTTCTGATTCATTTAGATGGTTTTTTGGTGCTCTTTGTCACGACAATGGATACAAAGATAATAGGATTTTATATAGCACAGCTTGTGCTTTTTGAATCAATTTATTTGATTTATCATAAGTTTTATAAGAATGCCTCAGAGCTTGTGCTAAACAACATGGTGATGATGCTTTGCATAAGCATGATTATTTTAACGAGAATTTCGTTTGACAAGGCATTAAGGCAGTTTGTTTTTGTACTTGCCGGAACGATATTTGCGTTTTTAATACCGCTTATCATGCAAAAAGGCACGATGTTTCGAAAATTGACATGGACATATGCCGGTGTGGGAATACTTGGTCTTTTGTCGGTGCTTGTGGTAGGAGTGGCGAGCAGAGGAGCAAAGCTTTCTTTGACATTTGGTCCTGTTTCAATTCAGCCGTCTGAGTTTGTAAAGATACTTTTTGTGTTTTTTATTGCATCCATGCTGTATAAATCAACTGATTTAAAGCAGCTTGCCATAACAAGCGGCGTATCGGCAGTGTTTGTGCTGATACTTGTTGCATCAAACGACCTCGGTGGAGCGCTTTTGTATTTCTTTACATATCTGGTCATGATTTATGTTGCGACAAAAAAGTTTTATATTTTTGCCGGAGGACTCGCGTTTGTGGGGCTTGGAATGTACGCAGGCTATCATCTGTTTTCACATGTGAAGAACAGAATTGTTGCATGGCTTGATCCTCTTTCTGTCATAGACAAGGCCGGCTATCAGGTGTGCCAGTCGCTCTTTGCCATAGGTACAGGCGGACTGTTTGGCTTTGGACTGGGGCAGGGTCTGCCAAATAAGATACCTATTGTGTCTAAAGACTTTATCATAGCGGCTATCTCAGAGGAGATGGGCGGTATATTTGCTGTCTGCCTCATTATGGTTTGTGTCAGCTGCTTTCTTATGATATTTAATCTTTCCATGCAGATGAAGGATGCATTTTACAAGTATGTGGCGTTGGGACTTGGCAGTGTGTATGCACTTCAGGTGCTTTTAACTGTCGGCGGCTCAACCAAGTTTATACCGATGACCGGTGTGACGCTGCCGCTTGTGAGCTACGGTGGCAGCTCGCTTCTATCTACGATGATTATTTTTGGAATGATACAGGGCATGTATATTATGCAGGCATCCCCTGAAAAAAGGAGAAAAATAGATGACAAGAGACGAAAGGACCATGAGACAAAAAACAGACAAAAGCAGACAGCTAAAGAGCCGGGGGCGCAGGGAAGTCAACAGAGAAGGAGAAAACCGGCAGCAGGTGGCAAAAACAGCACGAAGACACAGAAATAGAGAGTATGCGGTTGTTACATATTTTTTCCTTATAGTTTTTGTTGGATTGATAGGTTATTTCTTATATTTCCAATTTGTAAAAAGCGACGAATTCATCAACAGCCCATACAATTCGCTGCAGGATCTTTTCTCTAAGAATGTAGTGAGGGGCGAGATACAGACTAAGGATGGACATGTCATAGCTCGGACAAAGGTCAGCTCGGATGCATCTGAGACAAGGGAATACCCTGACGGCAGGTTGTTTGCGCATGTAGCGGGCTTTGCCGTAAATGGTAAGGCCGGGCTTGAAAAGCAGGAAAATTTCTCATTGCTTCGCTCACATGAGTTTTTCCTTGACCAGATAGTAAATGATATAAGCGGTAAGAAAAATACCGGTGATAATGTCATAACCACACTGGATTATGAAGCACAGGCGGCTGCATACAATGCACTTGACGACTATGAAGGTGCTGTAATTGCAATTGAGCCGAAGACAGGAAAGATTGCAGTTATGGTGTCAAAGCCTGATTATGACCCAAATACCATCGCAAGTGACTGGGAGAGCGTAAACGGTGAGGGCAGCACTTCTCTTTACAACAGGGCAACACAGGGACAGTATGCTCCGGGCTCAGTGTTTAAGATTTTTACAGCACTTGAGTATTATAACGAAAATCCGTCTACATACAACGACTATAGCTTTGATTGTGACGGCAGTATTACAAAGGACGGCTTTACAATCCACTGTGCCGGCAATAAATCACACGGACAGGAGGACTTAACAAAGTCGTTTGCCAAGTCGTGCAACTCGTCATTTTCCAATATAGGTCTTTTGGTGGATAACAATAAGCTTAATACCTTGTGTGACGATATGCTTTTCAACAAGAATCTGCCTATAGCCTTTGATTCAAAAAAGAGTAAATTTGCACTGGATAACAATGCTTCGTCAGCTTTGACCATGCAGACCACGATAGGACAGGGAAACACGCTTGTTTCACCGCTTCACATGTGCATGATTGCCGGTGCAATCTGCAATGATGGAAATCTGATGAGGCCATATCTGGTAGACCATACGGAAAATGCTAGCGGGGCGCTTGTGGAGCAGAATAAACCGGCTTCATACAAGCAGATTATGTCAAAGGATCAGGCAGCTTTTCTCCAGAATCTTATGGCAGCAGTGGTATCTGATGGAACAGGCGCAAAGCTAAGCAATCAGAGCTATGAGGCCTTTGGAAAGACCGGAACTGCCCAGGTATCAGATTCTACAGACCAGACCAATGCCTGGTTTGTGGGCTATGGAAAAAAGGATGGCTACAATGATCTGGCAATCGCAGTAATTGTGGAGGATTCGGGTGCCGGAAGCACATATGCGGTGCCGGTGGCAAAAAAGGTATTTGATAAATATTTCAATGAATAGGCTTGTTGCACTTTTTTTAGAAGTAGGTTATACTTAAGTGTAATGACAGACGTTATCGTTCATATTTCGCTTGAACTGACAGATAGCGTTTAAACCACACTTGGAGGAATGGCAATGATAGAAGCAACGAGCTGTGGCGGTGTGGTAATCTTTCGTGGCAAAATATTACTCTTATACAAGAACTACAGGAACAGGTACGAGGGGTGGGTACTGCCCAAGGGAACTGTGGAATCTGATGAAGAGTATAAGGACACTGCAATCCGTGAAGTGAAAGAGGAGACTGGTGCCAGTGCAACGATAATCCAATACGTGGGTAAGAGCCACTATTCTTTTACCGTGCCACATGATACAGTGGAAAAGGATGTACACTGGTATCTTATGATGGGCGAAAGTTATTATAGTAAACCGCAAAGAGAAGAGTATTTCATGGATTCAGGGTTTTACAAGTATCACGAGGCATATCATCTGCTCAAGTTTGCAAATGAGAAGCAGATACTTGAGAAGGCTTACAATGAGTACCTGGATTTAAAGAAAAGCAACTTATGGGGGACACACAAGTATTATTAGTATTATTAAAAAGCAGTTTTAAAAACTGCTTTTTGAGGTTTTGGAATGAAATGGTATGAGGATTTATTTGTAGGAGAGTCTGTTACCGGAAAGATAAAGAAAATCAAGTGGAAGATAGAGCATAATGCCGGCATGCTTCACACATACATCATCACGTTTCCGTCAAATGAGGAAAATCTTTTGGATATCATTCCGACAAGAGAATTGCTGCAAAAGGGATATCCGAAGAAGAATCTGCACATAATCGCAGTAGCGGGTAATTATGATGAGGCACTTTTGCTGGCCTGTGATATTGTTAAGGAGACATACGAAAATACAGGTAAAACTGATGTGAAGAGCTATTTAAAGAGCAGACGGAGGAATTAGATATATGATATTTACGATTTTAAAGGTCATAGGCATCATACTCCTTGTAGTGCTTGCTCTTATACTTACAGCGCTGCTTTGCGTACTGTTTGTGCCGGTCAAGTACAGGGCTGTCGGAAGCTTGGACAATACAGACATAAGAGCAAAAGCGCATGCGTCGTGGCTTTTTCATTTGTTTGCACTGCATATAGAGTATGCGGATGAAACTGACGGATATATAAGACTTGTCTTTGTGAAGAAGGGGCTGTTTGCTGATTCGTTGGGAGATAATTATGAGGCTTTTAATGATGATGTAATGGATGATGCAGCTAAAACTGAAACAGAAGATAAAATCAGTGAAAACACCGGAGATGGGCCTAAAATACCGGCAGATGAGTCAGAACACATCACAGATGAACAGGCAGAGGATGAATGCACGGCACGTACGCATAATGAGTACAGGTCAGTAACTGATGAGAATCAGCATATAAAACAACAAACAAAGCTCACTCATAAAAAAACGTATAAAAAGCGAAGCAAAAAGCCACATAAAAAACAATTTAAAGATAAGTCCGATAAAATAAAAAACTGTATCTATAAGCTAAAAAGAGAATACAGTGATGAGAGAAATAAAGCCGCTTTTTCACATCTGAAAAAAGAGCTTTTTATCATTCTTAAAAGAATATGCCCAAGGAGGCTTAAGCTTACAATGTTATATTCAACAGGCTCGCCTGATACAACAGGTATTTCATTAGGTGTTTTAGCATGTTTTCCTGTCGGCTATACAAACAGATGGCGGATTACACCCGATTTCGAGAGTGAAAAGCCGTATGCAAAGGGCAGCTTTGATATAAAGGGGCATGTGATAGTAATAAGTATTTTAGCGGCAACACTTAGAATTTTATTTGATAAAAACTGCCGCAGATTATATAATAGGATAAGCAGATAGGAGGAAGATATTATGGCAGATAATAGTTTCAATAACACAGTGGAGTCACTTTTCAAGGGGATGGACAGCTTTATCACTACAAAGACGGTGGTCGGTGATGCGATTCATATAGGGGATACAATCATACTTCCGCTTGTGGATGTGTCGTTTGGAGTGGCAGCAGGAGCATTTTCGGCAGAAAAGAAAAATAACGGAGCCGGCGGTATGGGCGGAAAGATTCAGCCAAGTGCGGTGCTCGTTATCCAGAATGGACAGACAAAGCTTGTCAATGTAAAGAATCAGGACGGCATGACCAAGATACTTGATATGGTGCCGGACATTGTAAGCCGTTTCTCAAAGGGGAAAAATGATGACCTTAATCTCGACGATGTAAAGGTAGACGATAAAGAGGACGATAAGCAGGATTAATATCATATATGAGAGCAAATAAAAAGGACATCCTAACGGATGTCCTTTAAAATTCAAAAGATTCAAAAATAAAGACTAAGCTCTCTCAACTTTGCCAGATCTTAAACATGAAGTACATACATATAACTTCTGTGGAACTCCATTGACCTTGCAAGAAACCTTCTTAATGTTTGACTTCCAAACATGATTTGATCTTCTATGAGAATGGCTGACATTATTTCCATAATGAACACCTTTTTCACAAATTGCACATTTTGCCATGATATTGCACCTCCTTGCATTTCACTAAGCTTACCATACTCTTAAGCTCACAACAAATGTATTCTATCAGATTAAAATAAAGAATGCAAGGATAAAATATAAAAATATTTGCTTTTTGTGAAAAAAAAGGTATAATAACATTAGCTACGTCACAATATGATGGAGGTATATATTATGAAGGGACAGATGGATACCCAATATGGACAAATTTTAATTGATACAGATGTTATTGCAACCTATGCAGGCTCTGTAGCTGTAGAGTGCTTTGGAATAGTAGGCATGGCAGCGGTCAACATGAAGGATGGTCTTGTAAAGCTTTTAAAGAGAGATTACCTGAACCATGGAATAAATGTAAAGGTAGATGAGAACAACGAAATTACGATTGATTTCCATGTAATAGTAGCGTATGGTATTTCAATCGGCACTGTTTCGGACAATCTTATCGAGACGGTTAAGTACAAGGTTGAGTCATTTACAGGAATGAAAATTGCAAAGATCAATATTTACGTTGAGGGCGTAAGGGTAATTGATTAAGGAGGACTACAAAAAGTGGAGATCACAAGCATTAATTCAAAGCTCCTTGCAAGGATGTTCCTTGCGGGAGCCAAGAATCTTGATTCAAAGAAAGACTGGATAAATGAGCTGAATGTATTCCCGGTACCGGATGGTGATACCGGAACAAATATGACAATGACAATCATGTCTGCGGCCAAGGAGGTCAGCTCGCTCACAGAGCCTACCATGGCAGAGCTTGCAAAGGCTATTTCATCAGGCTCTTTAAGAGGTGCCAGAGGAAACTCGGGTGTTATCTTATCACAGCTTTTCAGAGGCTTCTGTAAGGTTATAAAGGAATACGATGAGATAGATGTCACTATTCTTTGTGAGGCATGCCAGAAGGCGGTTGAGACAGCTTACAAGGCAGTTATGAAGCCAAAGGAAGGAACTATCCTTACAGTGGCAAAGGGCGCAGCAGAAAAGGCTCTGGAGCTGTCAGACGAAACAGAGGATGTTGTCACATTTGTTGAAGGGGTTATAAAGCAGGCTGAGTATGTGCTTGACCAGACACCGGAGATGCTTCCTGTATTAAAGCAGGCAGGTGTTGTTGATTCAGGCGGACAGGGACTTGTCCAGGTATTAAAGGGAGCATATGATGCTCTTATCGGCAAGGAGATTGATTATACAATCGAGGGCGCACCAACAGGAGCAGCTCCTGCAAAGATTTCGGCTGAGACAGAGGCAGAGATTAAGTTTGGTTACTGCACAGAGTTTATTATTGTACTCAATGCGCCAATGTCAGACAATGAGGAGCACGCATACAAGGCATTCCTCGAGTCAATCGGTGACTCTATAGTCGTTGTAGCTGACGATGAGATCGTAAAGACTCACGTACATACAAACGACCCTGGACTTGCACTGCAGAAGGCACTTACCTTCGGCTCACTCAGCAAGATAAAGATCGACAATATGCGTGAGGAGCATCAGGAAAAGCTCATCAAGGATTCACAGAAGCTTGCAGCACAGCAGAAGGCTGAGGAAGAGGCTTATGAAGCTGCTCAGGCTGATGAAAAGACAAATAACATGCCTGCAAAGGAAATGGGCTTTGTATCTGTTTCAATCGGAGAAGGCATGAATGAAGTGTTTAGAGGCCTTGGAGTGGACTATCTCATAGAGGGTGGTCAGACCATGAACCCTAGCACAGAGGATATGCTCAACGCTATCGAGCATGTAAATGCAAAGACAGTATTTATCCTGCCAAACAACAAGAATATCATCATGGCTGCAAACCAGGCAGTAGACCTTGTTGAGGATAAACAGATTATTGTTATCCCTACAAAGACTATCCCACAGGGTATCACAGCACTCGTAAATTATATCCCTGATCACAGTGCCGAGGAGAATAAAGAGCAGATGATGGCTGAGATAGAAAATGTCAAGACAGGACAGGTGACATATGCAGTCCGTGATACTGAGATTGACGGAAAAACCATCAAGCAGAACGACTTCATGGGAATCGGCGACAAGAGCATCCTTTCTGTTGGAACAGACTTAAAGGCTACCACACTTGAGATGGTAGATGCCATGGTAGATGAGGAATCAGCGATTGTCAGCATCTATTTCGGAAGTGATTCTGATGAGGACTCAGCTAATGAGCTTGCGGCAGCAATCGAAGAGAAATATCCTGATGTAGAGGTTGAGGTCAACGATGGCGGACAGCCAATCTACTATTATGTTATTTCTGTGGAGTAAAGCCTTTTAAAGAATATAAATGATATTTATTATATTTAGGAGCAAATATGGACATAGCTTCACCGATTACCTCGGTTAAGGGAATTGGGGAAAAAACACAAAAAGCATTTGCTAAAATGGGAGTATACACCGTTGGTGATATACTCCTTCATTTTCCCCGGGATTATGTAAAGTTTCCGGAAATAACGGATATTGATGAACTGAATAATGTAAACGTAAGCAGCACCTATGCCATCCATGCTGTGATTAAAAAGGCACCTGTAGTGAAAAATACAGCGAGAATGCAGATTACATTGCAGGATATCGGCTCGCCCGGGCATATGATACAGCTGGTATGGTACCGTATGCCATACCTTAAGGCACAGCTTGTGCAGGGGAGACATCTTATATTTTACGGACATATTAAGCCAAAGGGCGGCAGATATGTCATGGAGCAGCCTGTGGTGTATGAGGTGCAAAAGTACGAGGCTATACGCGATACACTGCAGCCTGTGTATTCCGTGACAAGCGGTGTGACAAACAATCTGATAGTCAAGACGATAAAGGAGACTTTGTCACATGATACACTGCTGTCAGATTACCTGCCTAAGGATATAAGGCACAGATACGGTTTTTGCGAGTATAATTATGCTATGAAGCAGATACATTTCCCTGATGACTTTGACGCTCTTGTGGAGGCAAGAAGACGGCTTGTTTTTGATGAGTTTTTTCTCTTTATCATGGGCATGCGGTATCAGAATAAAAGGCAGCAGAAGGACAAAAATGAGTTTGAGTTTACGGATGATGCTTTTATAGACGGACTGATTGAGAAGCTTCCGTATGAGCTGACAGGCGCGCAGAAGAAGACGATAGATGAGATAAAGCAGGATATTAAAAGTCCTTATGTGATGCAGAGGCTTATTCAGGGCGATGTGGGCTCAGGAAAGACGATTGTTGCTTTTCTTCTTATGGCGTGGGCGTCAAAATGTGGCTATCAGTCTGCCATAATGGCTCCGACGGAGGTGCTTGCAAACCAGCATTATGAGACGTTTTGCTCACTGGTTGGTCAGTTTGGACTTGACAGTCCTGTTGTGCTTCTTACCGGCTCCATGACGGCAAAGCAGAAAAGAGAAGCCTATGCGCGCCTTGAAAACGAGAAAAATGCGCTTATTATAGGCACTCATGCGCTCATACAGGAGAAAGCGGATTTTTCCAATCTGTCGCTTGTTATCACAGATGAGCAGCACAGATTTGGCGTGAAGCAGAGAGAGAGCTTCTCGGATAAGGGAAGAAAGCCACATATACTTGTGATGAGTGCCACTCCGATACCGCGTACGTTAGCAATAATCATATACGGTGATATGGATATCTCTGTCATAAATGAGGTGCCGGCAAAGAGGCTTCCGATCAAGAACTGTGTGGTTGGCACGGCATTCAGGCCAAAGGCCTACAGCTTCATCGAGGAGCAGGTGAGAGCCGGCCATCAGGCGTATGTTATATGCCCTCTTGTGGAGGAAACCGAAAACTCGGAAGGGGAAAATGTCACAGACTATGCAAATGTGCTTAAAGCGGCACTGCCAAAGGATATCACGGTAGATGTGCTTAATGGCAGGATGAAGAGCAAGGCAAAGGATGAGGTGATGCAGCGCTTTGCAAATAATGAGTCGCAGGTGCTTGTGTCCACAACAGTCGTGGAGGTTGGTGTAAATGTGCCCAATGCAACTGTCATGATGATAGAGAATGCAGACAGGTTTGGACTTGCACAGCTTCATCAGCTAAGAGGCCGTGTAGGCAGGGGGGATGCACAGTCGTATTGCATTTTCATCAATTCGTCAAATTCAAAGAAATCAAAAAAACGTCTGGAGATACTAAATAAATCAAATGATGGCTTTTTTATAGCAAGTGAGGATTTAAAGCTCAGAGGTCCCGGGGATTTCTTTGGAATCAGGCAGAGTGGAGATCTAGCGTTTGCACTTGCGGATGTGTATCAGGACAGCGATGTGCTAAAAGAAGCATCTGAGATGGTGGATGAGGTGCTTGAAGCAGACCCGGCGCTTTGTACACCGGAAAACATAATACTGAAAAAGAAAATGGATGAATTTGCAAAAGAACAATTAAAGAGGATGAATCTGTGATGAGCTTAAATGGCTAAAATAAAAGCTGATATAGCATGCGGGACTATGCATGTGTATATCAGCTTTTTACTTTAAGCGTTTTGGAATTGTTATGAAATTGTTATGAAATAAGTATAATCTGCTTACTCAATCTGCCTGATATCGGATATATCCGGGTGAATCGTGAGAGAATAGTTTGTGTAATACACGACAAAGCCGGCTGCGGCACCGTTTGGCTTTTTGACATTTTTCTTTTGCAGATAGTCTATCTCTACCTTGTCGGCATTTTTGCCCTTTGAGTAGTAGCCTGCGAGCTTGCCGGCCTCCTCAAAGGTGCTGTCCGGCAGCTCTTTGTTTTCAGCTTTTACAATGACATGTGAGCCGGGCATGCCCTTGGCGTGGAACCACCAGTCGTTTCCGGTTGCCAGCTTGAATGTGAGCTCATCGTTCTGGTAGTTGTTTTTGCCAACGTACATATCAAAGCCGTCCGATGAGATATAGTGGAATGGTTTGCTCTTTACCTTCTGTTTCTTTGAACCCTTTCCTTTTTTGATAAAACCGTATTCTATCAGCTCATCCTTTATCTGGACGAGGTCGTCAGCGCTTAAAGCGATATCCAGTGAATTCTGGATTGATTCGAGATGGTCTATCTGACTTTTTGTTTCAAGAATCAGCTCGTTCAATGCTTCGGCAGTACGTTTCATCTTTCCGTATTTGTCAAAGTATTTCTGCGCGTTCTCGGCAGGAGTTTTTGTGTTGTCGATAGGGATTTTGATGATTTTGTTGTCATCATAATAGTTTGCAGCTTCAAGAAACTTGTCGTCCGGTGTAAGTCCGTAGCCGAATGCGTTGATAAGCTCGCCGTACACCTTGTACTTTTCGCGTTTTTCGGAGTCCTTAAGCTGCTTCATCTGCAGGGAATATTTCTTCTGGTTTCGCTCCAAGAGGGTATTTACGTGTTTTCTCAGGTCGGCTGACTTCTGGCGTATACGTGTATAGGTGTTTCTCTCAGAGTAGTAAAGCTCTAAAACCTCTGATATAGATTCATATTTTGTGACTGTTAAATCGCTATACTGAGTCAGCTCTATTGAAGAAAATTCCTTTGGTTCATTACCGTCACGCACGATATTCGGCGTAAAACGATTATTTTTTATGTCCTCCATCATCCATGTGAAGTTGCTTCCCAGGTGCAAAAGCTCATCGTGTGAGTAGGCAGCTACAGGGGAGTCCGCGTCAAGGCCTGCCCGGTGAGCCAGTTCATTTGCCACAAGTGGGCTGATGCCGGAAAAGGATGAGTAGATAGCCTTTGAAACAGTAAGCGGCTTTGCTGATATAATATCCACAAACTGCTTCGAATCTACAGTCAGAGGATTATATTTATCCTCCTGTGTCGCGGGGATGGTGTAGGCTCTGCCAGGAAGCACCTCACGCACAGAGCTTACGGATGCGGGAATACGCTTGGCACTGTCTATTATCGTACCATCGGAGTTGGTAAAGATGATGTTTGAATATTTGCCCATCAGCTCGATAATAAGCACCTTGTGGCATAGATCGCCCATCTCGTTTAAGTGCTCGATTTCAAAGTTTATGATACGCTCCATGCCAGGCTGGTAAATCTTTGTGATGCGTCCGTTTGCTATATGTTTTCTTAAAACCATGCAAAATGTAGGGGCAGTGAGAGGGCTTACCTTATTTGTGGGTGTCAGGTAGATGAATGGAAGCGATGCACTTGCAGACATCGAAAGCCTGAACGAGCCGTTTGGTCCCTTTAGGGTAAGAAGCAGCTCATCTGCCTCAGGTTCTGCGATTTTACTGATTTTTGAGTTTAGTATCGTGCTGTTTAGCTCTGCAACTATATTTGAAATGACTATTCCGTCTAAAGCCATGATGTTCCTCCTTATTTCCTGTAAATATTCTAAGGTGCTGAATATTTATAATCATGAATATTTATATTATAATATATTTGACGAAAATCTCAAGGAGTTATATAATAAACTCATCTATGCATATGCGAAAGGAAAAATTATGATTAAAAGTATGACCGGCTTTGGCAGATACGAGTACGCAGATGCAAGCCGTAAGATTACAGTTGAGGTAAAATCTGTAAATCACAGATATCTGGATGTCAATATCAAGATGCCTAAAAAGCTCAATTTCTTCGAGAGTGCAATAAGGACTCTGCTTAAGGAGTACATAGAGCGTGGCAAGGTCGATATTTATATCACATATGAGGATTTTACAGAAAATAATCTCTCATTACAGTATAATAAGGCTCTCGCGGGAGAATATCTTAAGTATCTGAATCAGATGGCGGAGGAATTCGGACTGGAGAATGATATAAGAGTGAGCACGCTGTCGAGATATCCGGAGGTATTTGCGATGGAGGAGCAGCCTGTAGATGAGGATGAGCTGTGGAGCAGTCTTGAGAAGGCTCTTCGCGGTGCATTTGAGCCATTTGTTGAAAGTCGTGTGCGCGAGGGAGAAAATCTTAAAAAAGACCTTTGCGAAAAGCTCGATAATATGGTATCATATGTTGATTTCATTGAGGAGCGTTCGCCACAGATTATTGTCGAATACCGTGCGCGTCTTGAGGAAAAGCTAAGAGAGCTGCTTGCAGACAATCAGCTTGATGATTCAAGAATAGCCCAGGAGGTCACTATTTTTGCGGACAAGATCTGTGTGGATGAGGAGACAGTCAGGCTCAAAAGCCATATCCTTTCCATGAAGGATTCGTTAAATGCCGGTGGCAGTGTGGGAAGAAAGCTTGATTTCCTCGCACAGGAGATGAACCGTGAGGCGAATACCATCCTTTCAAAGTCCAATGATCTTAAGATTTCTGACACAGGCATCAGTCTTAAAACTGATATAGAAAAGGTCAGGGAACAGATTCAAAATATTGAGTAATTTTAGGAGATTGTGATGAGTAACACAGGAAAATTAGTTGTTTTTTCAGGCTTTTCGGGTTCCGGAAAGGGAACTATCATGAAGGAGCTTATGGCAAAGCATGGTGATGATTATGCACTGAGCGTATCAGCCACGACCAGAGGTCCAAGGCCGGGTGAGGAGCATGGCAGAGAGTATTTTTTTATCTCAGAGGAAGAATTTGAACAGATGATAAAGGCAGATGGACTGCTTGAGTATGCCAAGTATGTAGATCATTACTACGGCACACCAAAGTCATATGTCAATGAGCAGCTTAGCGCCGGAAAGAATGTGATTCTTGAGATAGAAATCCAGGGAGCTTTAAAGATAAAGAAGCAGTTTCCTGATACGGTGCTTATGTTTGTGTCAGCGCCGAGTGCAGATGAGCTTAGGGACCGGCTTGTAGGAAGAGGCACAGAGACAAAAGAGGTCTGTGCACAGAGACTTTCAAGAGCATATGAGGAGTCTTTGGGCATAGAGAAATATGATTATTTAGTGGTAAATGATAAGCTTGACGATTGTGTAGAGCTTGTGAATGATATCATCCACAGCTCTGACGACACAAAAAAGAATCAGGATTATCTGGTATCATCAAATATAGATTTTATAAATAAAATGAGAAAAGAGCTTTTAAGCTTTTCGAAAGGAGATAAATAATATGATACATCCATCGTATGTAGAGTTAATGAAGGTAGTAAACAACAATGTAGAGATAGGTGAAGAGCCGGTAGTAAACAGCCGTTATTCTATCGTTATTGCTGCAGCAAAGCGTGCACGCCAGATTATTGATGGCGCAGAACCACTTATCGCACGCCCTAAGTGCAATAAGCCATTATCTATTGCTGTAGAGGAGCTGTACACGGGAGCTGTCAAAATCGTCTCAGATGATGAGGATTTAAAGGAAGGCGAAGAGGCTTAATCTAGGAGGGGAAAGGCTGTTTTGTCTTTCCCTTTAATTGTAAATACTTACATTTGAGAGGTACTATGAAATTATTATTTATTTCGCTTGGATGCGATAAAAACCTTGTGGATTCAGAGTATATGATAGGCATGCTTGCAAATGACGGCATTGAGATGACCGATGATGAGACGCAGGCTGATATCATTATCGTAAACAGCTGTTGCTTCATAGGTGATGCAAAGGAGGAGAGTATCAATACAATTCTCGAAATGGCTCAGTATAAGGAGACAGGCAAATGCAAATCACTTATTGTGACAGGCTGTCTGGCACAAAGATACAAGGATGAGATTTTTAAGGAAATCCCAGAGGTTGATGCCATACTTGGCACCAATTCATATGATACTATAGTTGAAGCTGTCCATGAGACACTCGAAAAACACAGATACAGCAATCTGCACACCTTAGAGGGGCTTCCCAGCATAAAGACAAAGCGTATTGTCACCACAGGAGGGCATTTCGCTTACCTTAAGATAGCGGAGGGGTGCAATAAAAACTGCACCTACTGTGTCATTCCTTCTGTCAGAGGCCGTTACAGAAGTGTGCCGATGGAGGATTTGATTGAGCAGGCGAAGAGCCTTGTGGAGCAGGGAGCAAAGGAGCTTATACTTGTTGCTCAGGAGACCACACTTTACGGAGTGGATTTGTATGGTGAGAAGTCACTTCACAAGCTTTTGGATGAGCTCAATAAGATAAGCGGGCTGTTCTGGATAAGGATTATGTACTGCTATCCCGAGGAGATATACGATGAGCTTATAGAGTCCATGATAAAGGATGAGAAGGTATGCCATTATCTGGATATGCCAATCCAGCACTGCAATGACGATATTTTAAGGCGCATGGGCAGAAAAACAACAAAGGCTGAGCTCATAGAGCGTATCAGAATGCTGCGTGAGAGAATACCTGATATCACACTAAGGACCACACTTATATGCGGCTTCCCGGGTGAGACACAGGATAATCACGAGGAGCTTATGCAGTTTGTAAATGATATGGAGTTTGACCGTCTGGGGGCATTTACGTATTCCCCGGAGGAGGGCACAAAGGCAGCTGCAATGCCTGATCAGATAGATGAGGATATAAAGGCTGACTGGCAGGCAGATGTCATGGAGCTTGAGGAAGAGGTCATTTTTGATAAAAATGAGACACTAAAGGGTAAAGAATTATATGTTTTCATAGAGGGTAAGGTGGCTGATGAAAATGCATATATCGGCCGTACATACAGAGATGCACCGAATGTTGACGGATATATATTCATCAACACTGATGAGACACTTATGACCGGTGATATATGCAAGGTTATGGTGACCGGTGCGTATGAATATGATTTGATAGGAGAACTTGTAAAATGAATTTACCAAACAAACTTACAATCTTAAGAGTGATACTTATTCCGTTCTTTGTATTTTTCCTTATTTCACCGTTTTTTGACGGATACGGAAATTATATAGCACTTGCGATATTTATCATTGCAAGTCTGACCGATATGGCTGACGGAAAAATTGCAAGAAAATACAATCTTGTTACAAATTTCGGCAAGTTTATGGATCCGCTTGCAGACAAGCTGCTTGTGTGCTCGGCAATGATATGCCTTGTTGATTTAAAGCTTATCCCTGTATGGGTTGTGCTTATTATCATTGCAAGAGAGTTTATCATAAGCGGTTTCAGACTCGTTGCATCAGACAATGGAATTGTCATTGCAGCAAGCTACTGGGGAAAGTTTAAGACAACCTTCCAGATGCTTATGGTTATTGTTATTATTTTTAATATCAATCTGCAGCTTGGCTGGTTAAATATCCTTGGAACAATCCTCATTTATGTGGCACTTGTGCTCACAGTTGTTTCACTTATTGACTATATTGCAAAGAATAAGGACGTCTTAAAGGACCAGAAATAGACTATAACAGGGAGAAAAGTATGAGAATAATAGCAGGAACGGCGAGAAGCCTCCCTCTAAAGACTATTGAGGGAAAAGATACAAGACCGACTACTGACAAGACGAAGGAGACTCTTTTTAATGTCATGCAGTTTGATGTTCCGGGAGCATATTTTTTAGATTTGTTTGCGGGAAGCGGACAGATAGGACTTGAAGCACTAAGCCGTGGTGCAGCTTATGCTGTATTTGTGGAGAATTCAAGAAAAGCCGCCTCATGCATCGAGGACAATATCCATTTTACAAAGTTTGATAAGGTCTCAAGGCTCATGATGACGGATGCTGTCACGGCAGTACGTACACTTGAGGGCAAATACAAATTTGATATCGTGTTTATGGACCCGCCATACAATAAGGAGCTTGAAAAGGAAGTGCTTATTACACTTTCGGACAGCGATATATTAAAGGATGATACACTTATCGTGGTTGAGGCTTCAAACGATACTGATTTTGATTATCTCACAGAGCTTGGCTATGAGATAGTCAAAGAAAAAATTTATAAGACAAACAAGCATGTTTTCATAAAGCGTGCATAGGAGATACAATATGAAGGTAGGAATTTATCCGGGAAGCTTTGATCCGGTGACATTTGGACACCTGGATATAATAGAGCGTTCAGCCAGAATAGTTGACGAGCTGGTTGTCGGAGTACTCAATAATAGTGCAAAAAACTCGTTGTTTTCTTTGGAAGAACGTGTTAGTATGATAAAGGAAATGACAGCACACATACCAAATGTCAGGGTAGGGTGCTTCGAAGGACTTTTAGTTGACTACATGAAGGAAATCAATGCAACAATCATAATAAGAGGATTGCGTGCAGTGACAGATTTTGAGTATGAGCTGCAGATTGCACAGGCTAACGGAGTACAGAATCCGGAAATAGAGACGGTTTTTCTCACTTCGAGCCTCAATTATTCATATTTAAGCTCTACAATTGTCAAGGAATTTGCATCATACGGAGGAGATATATCAAAGTTCGTACCTGAACAGTTCATTGATAGAATTTATGCTAAATACAATATTACCAGGTAAGGAGACAGTATTTATGAGCAGTAAAATGGAACAGATTATTGAAGAAATCGAAGACTATATTGATGGCTGCAAGCCGTCACCTATTTCAAGAAACAAGATTCTTGTCAATCGTGAACAGTTAGAGGAGCTTCTTTCAGAGCTTCGTACAAAGACCCCTGAGGAGGTCAAGAGATATCAGAAGATTATCAGCAATAAGGAGGCTATCCTTGCTGATGCACAGGCGAAGGCTGATCAGATAATCGCGCAGGCTCAGATTCAGACAAATGAGCTTGTCAGCGAGCATCAGATTATGCAGCAGGCATATGCTCAGGCAAATGAGGTAGTGCAGATTGCAACAAAGCAGGCACAGGAGATACTTGACAGTGCCACAAACGATGCAAATAATCTCAGAATGAGTGCCATGGCATATACGGACAGCCAGCTTAAGAGCATTGAGGACATCTTAACAGGCTCTATTGAGACTTCAAAGGCCAGATATGACAGCCTTATAAGTTCACTGCAACAGTTTGAGGATGTTGTTGCAGCAAACAGAGCTGAGCTTTTCCCACCGGAAGAGAATGGCGATGAAGCTGCAGGAGCAGAGTCGTCTGACAATGAGGCAGCTTCAGATACAGATACATCTGATGATGACATAGAAATCACCAATATTTCCGATTCAGATGAGGATGCGAAATAGGATAATACATAACAGGCATGAGAGTATGCTCATGGCTGCCTTAAGCAGTATGTATCTGTAAAGCCTAAAGCCTGTATCCCGGAATATTGATTTGGTCTGGACCATGCATGATACACCGCCAAATGACAGAAGTGCAATGCACAGCACTATTGACAGGGGGCGTGGAATGCATAGACCGCAGACTATGCCGATACCGTTAGTGGTTTCAAAAAAGGCACCTATTATGTCTGCCGACAGCGGCATGCTGCAGTCAGCCTTTTGGGCAATTGTCTGTGGGATACGTGAGACTATAGAGAACAATACAATATATCCACAGAGTTTTATAAGGGTTTCAAACCCTTTCATTATTCCGGCATCAACGATTTGCATGTTAAGCTTAAATCCTTGAGCCGGAATTTTTTGTGTTAAGCTTTTGTTTTTGTTAATCGAAAGTATAGCTATCATTCCTATAGCAGATGGCAGATACAGTGACACAAGATAAATGCTGAAGTGGCTGCATATGCCAAGCTGCTCGGACAGTGCATAGGTAATGATAAAGGGAAGGCTGAAATGGTTTGCCAGTGCACTCAGTATTTCCCTGTGATTTTTATCTATGTATCCTTTGGAACAAAAATCTGCTGTGAGCTTTGCTCCTATCGGGAATCCAAATATTATGCCTATTATGTATGTAAAAAGCATGATATGCTTTTGGGGAATGTTTTGCAGCACATTTGTTGAGATAATCAGGTTAGATAAAATCGTAAATATAAATAGAAGCGGAAATATCTGGTTGAACCATAGCATTATGCCTGCTTTAGCGCACGTACTTACCTGTGCCGGAAACAATATGTAATAAATACAAAATAGCAGTATAAAAGCGATAAACAGTGATTTTTTAAGTTTGTTTTTACTCATGTGACAGTATATGTGGAGAGAAATATCAATATGATTCGATTAGATAAATTTTTATCAGAGATGGGGCTTGGCACACGCTCTGAGGTAAAAAAGCTTATAAAGACCGGACAGATAGCCATAAATGGCACGGTGGCCGTAAAACCTGAGACAAAGGTAGATACTGATGCCGATGAGGTATCAGTTAACGGCAGAATAGTTAAGTATCAAAGGTATGAGTATTACCTGTTTAATAAGCCATCAGGCTGTGTTTCTGCGACCTGTGATAATGTGCATGAGACTGTCATGGACTATATCACGGATGCTGTGCATGATGATCTGTTTCCTGTCGGAAGGCTTGATATAGACACGGAGGGGCTTTTGCTTATCACAAATGATGGAGCGCTTTCGCACGAGCTCTTAAGCCCTTCAAAGCATGTGGCAAAGACTTACTATGCACGTATCGATGGTGAGGTGACCTGGGATGATATCATCAGGTTTAAAGAGGGCATTGATATAGGTGAGGAAAGACCTACAAAGCCTGCGGAGCTTGTTATTAAAAAAAGCGGCAGCGTATCCGAGATTGAGCTTACGATAACAGAAGGAAAGTTCCATCAGGTCAAGCGGATGTTTGAGGCGCTTGGGAAAAGGGTAATCTATTTAAAGAGAATATCCATGGGACCGCTTAAGCTGCCTGATGACCTTAAAACAGGGTCTTACAAAGCTTTGACACAGGCTGAAACGGATATGCTTATGCAGATAAAATCCGGCAAATAAAATAATTTTTAATTATGAGGTATGATATGAGTAATGGTTTTTTACCGATTTCAAAACAGGATATGATAGATGAGGGCATTGAGCAGCTTGATTTTGTGTATGTCTGTGGTGATGCATATGTGGATCATCCGTCCTTTGGACATGCAATAATTGCAAGGCTGCTGCAGGCACATGGCTATACGGTCGGCATCATTTCACAGCCCGACTGGAAGGATGATGAGTCTATATCCATACTCGGAGTGCCGCGCCTTGGCTTTTTGGTTTCGGCAGGTAATATGGACTCAATGGTAAATCATTATTCGGTTTCAAAGAAAAGAAGAGCAAAGGATTCCTTTACACCGGGTGGAGTGATGGGAAAGAGGCCTGATTATGCGACCGTTGTGTACTGTAACCTGATACGCCATACTTATAAAAAAATCCCTATCATAATAGGCGGCATCGAGGCGAGCCTTAGGCGCATGGCACATTATGATTACTGGTCAAATAAAGTCAAGCGTTCAATTCTTTTAGATTCCGGTGCGGATCTCATCTCATATGGCATGGGAGAAAGAAGCATCATCGAGATAGCGGATGCACTTGACAGCGGTATGGATGTAAAGGATATCACGTTTATAGATGGTACCGTGTTCAAGACAAAGGACAGGGATATCATATATGATGCGATTGAGCTTCCGGATTATGACGTTATAAAAGAGGACAAGAGGGAGTTTGCAAGAAGCTTTTACATACAGTACTGCAATACTGATCCTTTCTGTGCAAAGAGGCTCATAGAGCCGTATGACAACTCTACGCTTGTGGTGCAGAATCCACCGCAAAAGCCGTTGTCGCAGGAGGAGATGGATGAGGTCTATGCACTCCCTTATATGAGGACTTACCATCCGAGCTACGAGGAGGCAGGCGGAGTGCCTGCTATAAGCGAGGTGAAGTTTTCTCTTATCAGCAACAGAGGCTGCTTTGGAGGATGTAACTTCTGTGCACTGACCTTCCATCAGGGCAGGATAATCCAGACAAGAAGTCATGAGTCAATCATAGAAGAGGCAAAGCTTATCACACAGGATAAGGATTTTAAGGGCTATATCCATGATGTTGGTGGTCCTACAGCCAATTTCAGGCAGCCGGCATGTAAAAAACAGCTCACAAGGGGAGCGTGCCCTACAAAGCAGTGCCTGTTTCCTAAGCCGTGCAAAAACCTGATAGTTGACCATAGTGACTATATACAGCTTCTTAGAGAGCTTCGTGCACTGCCAAAGGTGAAAAAAGTGTTTATCCGTTCAGGTATCAGGTTTGATTATCTGATGTATGATAAAGATAAGACGTTTCTTCGTGAGCTGTGTGAGTATCATGTCAGCGGACAGCTCAAGGTAGCTCCGGAGCATATCTCCAATGCTGTTTTGAGCAGGCTTGGAAAACCGAGTGTAGAGGTGTACGACAGCTTTGTGAAGGCATACAAGGATATGAACAAAAAGATAGGCAAGGAGCAGTATCTTGTGCCGTATCTCATGTCTTCACACCCGGGCTCAACGCTTAAGGAAGCGATAGAGCTTGCGGAGTATCTGCGCGATCTGGGATATATGCCTGAGCAGGTGCAGGATTTCTATCCAACACCGTCTACCATCTCTACATGCATGTACTATACAGGACTTGACCCGGCAACACTTAAGCCGGTGTATGTCACAACTAACCCGCATGAGAAGGCTATGCAGAGGGCACTCATCCAGTACCGCAATCCAAAGAATTACGATCTCGTGCACGAGGCACTTGTGAAGGCCGGCAGGGAGGACTTAATCGGATTTGACAAAAAGTGCCTGATAAAGCCTAGGAAAATGCATACTGATGGCGGCTGGGACAGAAAACGTTCTAAGTCTGATAAAAATTCAAACAGCAGCTATGGCAGCGGCAAGAATGCAGGTGTAAGGAAAAACTTGAAAAATGCAACAGAGCGAGGGAAAAACGGAAGCGGAAGTAACACTGCAGGCACAGCGCACAAAAAGAAAACAATCAGAAACGTCCACAAGAAGAAAAGATAGATATACAAGATAAAGACTATGAAAGAATTTAAAGCAGGTAAAAACGAGGCAGGCCAGAGGCTTGACAAATACCTTAAAAAGATACTTCCAAATGCATCCATGGGCTTTATTTACAAGATGCTCAGGAAGAAGAACATAAAACTGAATGATAAGAAAGCGTCAGGCACAGAAATTGTGTCAGTTGACGACAAAATCAAGATTTTTCTGTCAGATGATACATTTGCTAAGTTTTCCGTCAATGAGGACAGACTGATGAAGGATTTTAAGGCACTTGGGGCACTAAAGCCAGACGGACTTGGTGTGGTATACGAGGACGATGACATACTGGCCGCAAACAAGCCAGTCAATATGCTGTCGCAGAAATCAAAGGAGACTGATATTTCTGCAAACGAAAGACTTATCGGATACCTGATAAAAGAGGGAAAGCTTGATTTTGACACATATAAGAGCTTCAAGCCATCGGTGTGCAACCGCCTGGACAGAAATACATCGGGGCTGATTCTGATGGGTAAATCGCTTCATGGACTGCAGTACCTGTCACAGGTGCTTAAGGACAGAACCGCAGAAAAGTATTATATGGCGCTTGTTGCAGGAGAGGTTGATGAGCCTATGACCATAGAGGGCTTTCTGACAAAGGATGAGGCTGTAAATAAGGTGCAGATAACCAGGGAGCCCATAAGTGATGAATCACTGCCAATAAAGACTGCCTACAGGCCTCTTAAGACAATTGAGATGAGTGCTTCGTGCCATAAAGCAACACTTCTTGAGGTGCATCTCATTACAGGAAGAAGCCATCAGATCAGGGCACATCTGTCATCGATTGGCCATCCGATCATAGGTGATATGAAGTATGGTGATAAAAGGATTAATGCTTTTTACAAAGAAAATTATCATGTGACCAGCCAGCTTTTGCATGCGCATCATGTGATTTTGCCTGATGGCAGATATATAGAGGCAGCTTTGCCTGACATATGGAGCAGGGTGGGGCTTTAATTTCGTCATTATTTACTTTACGTCGCATAGCTTACAGTATTAAGGAAGATAGAAACGATATGGCAACCTGGAATTCAAGAGGCTTAAGAGGCTCGACCTTAGAGGACATGATAAACAAGACAAATGAAAAATACAGGGAGAACGGCCTGGCGCTCATACAAAAGATTCCCACTCCGATTACACCTATAAAGATGGAGCCGGAAACCAGACACATTACACTGGCTTATTTCGAGCAGAAGAGTACGGTTGACTATATTGGCGCTGTACAGGGAATCCCGGTATGCTTTGATGCAAAAGAATGTAATACCGACACGTTTCCCCTTGCCAATATACATGAGCATCAGGTAGAGTTTATGAGATGCTTTGAAAAACAGGATGGTGTTGCATTTATCCTTATATCGTACACACACAGGAACGAATACTATTATCTCACATTTAAAAAACTGACAGAATTCTGGGATAGAGCTGCAGAAGGCGGCAGAAAGAGCTTCCGCTATGAGGAGCTTGAGCCGGCATTTTTCCTCCCGGAGGTGCCCGGAATACTTGTGCCGTATCTGAACGCACTTCAGCTTGACTTAAATTGCAGGGCTTGACAGTATTACTATCATATGGTAGCATATTACCACGATAACACTTTACTACATGAAAGCGAGATTTTACACAATATGGAAAATCAATTATTACACACTCCGGACGGAGTAAGGGACATATATAACGGAGAATGCAAAAAAAAGCTGTATTTGCAGGATAAGCTGCACCGTACACTTTTAAAATACGGATATCATGATATCATGACACCTACGTTTGAGTTTTTTAATATTTTTGGAAGCGATGTCGGAACAACCCCTTCAAAGGATTTATACAAGTTTTTTGACAAGGAGGGCAATACGCTTGTCCTTCGTCCGGATTTCACACCTTCTATTGCAAGAAGTGCGGCTAAGTACTATATAGAGGACGATATGCCTGTCAAGCTGTGTTATCTTGGCAATACTTTTATCAATTCATCGGATTATCAGGGCAGGCTCAAGGAAAGCACACAGTGCGGTGCAGAGCTGATAGGTGATGGCTCTATCTCTGCAGATGCCGAGATACTTTCGATGACAGTTGAGTCGATGCTTGAGAGCGGACTTAAGAATTTCCAAATTTCAGTCGGACATTCGCAGTTCTTTTACGGTCTCACAAAGGCAGCAGGGCTGTCAGGGGAGCAGGAGGAAAACCTAAGAGAGCTCATAGCAAATAAGAATTTCTTCGGTGTGGAGGAGTTTGTTGACAGTCTTTCAATGAACGACAAGCTAAGGAAGCTGTTTGGACTATTAGACAATTTCGATTTACAGGATGAGCAGCTTATGGAGGCTTTAAAGCTTGCGAAGGGCTATGATGAGATATTATCATCTATTGATACTCTGCTTAAGCTTAGAGAATATTTAAAGGCATACGGCATCGAGAAATATATTTCGTATGAGCTTGGACTTATCAGTGACTACACATATTACACAGGTATTATTTTCCAGGGCTACACATATGGTACAGGAGAGCCTATTGTAAAGGGAGGCCGTTATGACAAGCTGCTTTCACACTTTGGAAAGGACGCTGCTGCAATCGGCTTTGCAATTGTTGTGGATCAGCTCATGGCAGCATTAAGCCGTCAGGATATTGATGTGCCTGTCATTGAGAATTCCTCACTTATAGTATTTGAGGAGGCTGCATACCATGCGGCAATCAAGCGCTCTATGGAGCTTCGAAGAGATGGAGTAAATACACAGATGGTGCTTAAGGACAAAAATAAAACGAAAGAGGACTATGCTTCATATGCGATAGACAACCGTATAAACAGAGTTGAGTTTATAGAGGAATAAAAGATGAGTGATGACAGATATTTAACCTTTGCCCTGGGAAAGGGCAGACTTGCAAAGAAGACACTGCAGCTTTTTGAGCAGATAGGCATCACCTGTGAGGAGATGAAGGATCCGGATACCAGAAAGCTGATTTTCGTAAATGAGGAGCTTAAGCTTAGATTTTTCCTGGCAAAGGGACCTGATGTGCCTACATACGTGGAGTATGGCGCTGCCGATATCGGTGTGGTAGGAAAGGATACCATCCTCGAGGAGGGCAGAAATATATACGAGGTGCTTGATTTAGGTTTTGGAAAATGCCGCATGTGCATATGCGGACCGGAGAGCGCAAGGGAGCTTTTACAGCATCATGAGCAGATAAGAGTTGCCACCAAGTATCCTCATATCGCAAAGGATTATTTCTACAATAAAAAGCATCAGACGGTAGAGATTATAAAGCTAAACGGCTCAATAGAGCTTGCTCCGATTGTTGGACTTTCAGAGGTGATTTGTGATATAGTAGAGACCGGAACTACACTTAAGGAAAACGGACTTACCGTGCTTGAGGAGGTCTGTCCGCTGTCTGCGAGGGTTGTGGTAAACCAGGTCAGCATGAAGATGGACAATGAGCGTATCACAAAGCTCATAAGTGATTTGAAGACTGTTATCAAATAGCGCATAATTTATATCAATACATGATTTTAGACGGAGGCTGTAATGAGAACTTTAAAACTTACAAAGGATTCACAGAAGAACATATTGGAGAGCCTGCTTAAGAGAAGCCCTAACAACTATACAGAGTATGAGAGCACGGTAAATGAGATTATAAACAATGTAAAGGAAAACCGTGACAAGGCTGTTTTTGAATACACAAAGAAATTTGATAAAGCGGATGTGGATGCATCAAATATCCGTGTCACAGAGGAAGAAATAAAGGAAGCATATGAGCTGGTTGATGAGAAGCTTCTTGCCGTTATAAAAAAGGCTCTTGTAAATATCAGAAAATATCACGAGAAGCAGCTGCAGAACTCATGGTTTACAACAGAGGACGGCATCATTTTAGGACAGAAGGTCACACCTATAGCAAAGGCAGGAGTATATGTGCCGGGAGGCAAGGCTGTCTATCCTTCATCTGTACTGATGAACGTGCTTCCCGCAAAGGTAGCAGGCGTTGAAAAGATAGTTATGTGTACACCATGTGGAGCTGACGGCAAGGTATATCCTTCCACACTTGTAGCCGCAAACGAGGCCGGAGTAGATGAAATCTACAAGGTAGGCGGTGCACAGGCTATCGCTGCAATGGCATTTGGTACAGAGAGTGTGCCAAAGGTAGACAAGATTGTTGGACCGGGAAATATCTTTGTTGCCCTTGCCAAAAAGGCTGTGTTTGGATATGTCAGCATTGATTCAATCGCAGGACCTAGCGAGATTTTGGTGCTTGCAGATGAGACTGCAAATCCACGCTATGTGGCAGCAGATTTACTTTCACAGGCCGAGCATGATGAGATGGCATCAGCTATCTTGATCACAACAAGTGAGGAGCTTGCAAAGAAAGTATCAAAGGAAGTAGATAAGTTTGTTGAGGTCCTCTCAAGAAAAGAAATCATCGAGAAATCTCTTGAAAACTACGGATATATACTTGTTGCAGAGGATATGGATGAGGCAATTGATGCAGTAAACGATATCGCTTCAGAGCATATGGAGATTGTCACAAGAGATCCTTTCTCAGTCATGACAAAAATCAAAAATGCAGGAGCAATCTTTATCGGAGAGTACTCATCAGAGCCTTTAGGAGACTATTTTGCAGGACCAAACCATGTTCTGCCTACAAACGGAACAGCAAAATTCTTCTCAGCCTTATCTGTAGATGACTTTATCAAAAAGTCAAGCATCATCTCATATTCAAGAGAAGCACTTGAGAGAATACATACAGATATTGAGCAGTTTGCAGAGTGTGAGAAGCTTACAGCACATGCAAATTCAATCAAGGTTAGATTTGAGGATTAGTCAAAGGAGTAAGAAATGGCAGATAGATGCGCTAAGCTTAGCAGAAAAACAAAAGAGACTGATATTTCGGTCGGTTTAAATATAGACGGAACCGGAAAATCAAATATAGACACAGGCATAGGCTTCTTTAACCATATGCTGGAGGGCTTTTCAAAGCATGGTTTTTTTGACCTCGATATGACATGCGACGGTGACTTAAATGTGGACTGTCATCATACTATAGAGGACTGCGGCATAGTGCTTGGCAATGCCATAGCACAGGCTGTCGGAGACAAGAAGGGTATAAAGAGATTTGGAAGCTTTATTCTACCGATGGATGAGGTGCTGGTGCTTTGTGCCATTGATTTATCAGGCAGACCGTACCTGCAGTTTGACGGCGAGTTTACCTGCGAGAGAGTCGGAGATATGGATACAGAGATGGTGAGAGAGTTTTTCTATGCCGTTTCTTACTCTGCTGCGATGAACCTGCATATAAAGGTTTTGACACCGGGAAATAATCATCATATGATAGAAGCTATGTTTAAGGCATTTGCCAAGGCGCTTGACGATGCCTGCACCTATGATAGCAGAATAAAGGACGTGATGTCCACGAAAGGAAGTTTGTAATTTGACTGGTTTTAAGAACATCGTTGCTACACTGTATTTAAAGAATGGCCAGGCCGTGAAATCAGCGTCAGATATGACAGTAATGGGCGACGTCTACAATCTGTGTCAGCTCTACAATGACAGTGGCATAGACAAGATTATTATTTTTGATCTTTCAACTGATGATGATGAGCATGAGAAAAACATACATACGATAGAAAATATAAACAGAAATATCGACATAAAGGTGTGCGCAGGAGGCAATATCAACCGCATAGAGGACGTGAAAAAGCTGCTGTATGCAGGCTGTTTACAGGTCATCTTCAATGCCACAAAGGATTCAAGCCTTGAGCTTGCAAATGTGGCAAGCGAGAAGTTTGGCAAGGATAAAATCCTTTTGTCAATCAGCAATGTAGACTATATTTTCAAGCATCAGGAGGAGATAGAGGATACCTTTCATGAGCTTTTGGTCTTGAATATAGATATAATAGATGCGCTTGAGAATCTCACATCCACACCGTATGTGGTCTATATGCCGCAGTTTGACATGGATAAAATAATTGATGTCATGAAGCGTGAAACACTAAGAGGCATTGCAGGAGAGTTTATCAATGATCCTGAAAATGATATCATGGCGATAAAGACAAAGCTTTCTGACGGAGGAATACTTGTTGACAATTTTACTCCCGACTTAAAATGGTCTGATTTAAAGCTTAATTCTGACGGCATGGTGCCTGTCATAGTGCAGGATTACCGCAATGAGCAGGTGCTCATGCTTGCCTATATGAATGAGGAGGCCTTCAATGTCACGATAAACAGCGGACGCATGACCTACTGGAGCAGAAGCCGCAATGAGCTTTGGACCAAAGGACTTACATCAGGACATTTACAGTACGTAAAGTCTTTGACAGCGGACTGTGATTATGATACTATCCTTGCGAAGGTTTCGCAGGTGGGAGCTGCATGTCACACAGGTAACAGGACCTGCTTTTTCAATAATATCGTGAAAAAGGAGTATGTGGAGAAGAATCCACTTACAGTGCTTGAATCAGTCTATGCGGTGATAGTTGACCGTATGAAGAATCCAAAGGAGGACTCGTACACCAATGCCGTCATGGAAAAGGGCATAGATGAGATATTAAAAAAGCTCGGACACGAGTGCACTGAGATTATTCTGGCAGCCAAAAATCCGGACAGTGATGATTTGAAGTTTGAGATATCGGACTTTATGTACCACTGCATGATTCTTATGGCTCAGAAAAATATCACATGGGCAGAGATAGCAGGGGAGCTGGCACAGCGATAGCCTTAAACCACAATAATTATTTAGAGGAAATTATATGAGAAAACTAGCTTTAAGTGATGAGATACTTATGAAGGTAGACAAACCGGCTAGATATATCGGGAATGAGTTCAACTCAGTAATGAAAGACACATCGCAGGTAAATATACGTTTTGCGATGTGTTTTCCTGATGTTTATGAGATTGGTATGTCACATCTGGGAATCCAGATATTATATGATATGTTCAACCGCATGGATGACGTGTGGTGCGAGAGAGTTTATTCTCCGTGGCCTGATCTGCATGAAATCATGAAGCAGGAGAATATACCGCTTTTCGGACTTGAGTCGCAGGAGCCTATAAAGGACTTTGACTTTGTAGCCATGACTCTGCAGTACGAGATGTGCTACACAAATATTTTGCAGATACTTGACCTTGCACAGATACCACTTCGTTCAAGGGACAGAGCGGAAGGCTGCCCTATTGTGATTGCAGGCGGTCCTTGTACCTACAATCCGGAGCCGATTGCAGACTTCTTTGATATATTTTATATCGGAGAGGGCGAGACACAGTACGGCAATCTCTTTGAGCTTTATAAGAAGGCAAAGGCTGATGGTCTTTCAAGGGAAGAGTTTTTACATGAGGCTGCAAAGATTGAGGGCCTTTATGTACCTGCTTTGTATGAGGTGGAGTACAATGAGGATGGAACAATTTGCTGTATGAAGCCTAAGTATGATGATATTCCTGTAAAGATAAAAAAGCAGGTGCAGGTAGATTTGACTAACTCAACTTATCCGGAGGCACCGGTTGTGCCTTTTATCAAGGCTACGCAGGATAGAATGGTGCTTGAAATACAGCGTGGCTGTATAAGAGGCTGCCGTTTCTGTCAGGCCGGTATGATTTATCGCCCAAACCGTGAGAAAAAGGTTGACCACCTAAAGGACGTTGCAGCGGCTCTTATCAAAAATACAGGACACGAGGAGATTTCTTTAAGCTCCTTAAGCTCATCCGACTACAAGGAGCTTGACGAGCTTATCACATTTTTGCTTGATATCTGCAAGGAAAAGAAGATAAATATCTCCCTGCCTTCACTCAGAATTGATGCGTTTTCGCTCGATATCATGCAGAAGGTGCAGGATGTCAAAAAAAGCAGTCTGACCTTTGCACCTGAGGCCGGTACACAGCGCCTTAGAAATGTCATTAATAAGGGCCTTACCGTGGATGATATCATGAACGGTTCAAAACAGGCATTTGAGGGCGGCTGGAACAAGGTGAAGTTTTATTTCATGCTCGGTCTGCCTACAGAGACAGAGGAAGATATGAGGGGGATTCCTGAGCTTGCAAACGATGTGGCGGCATTATACTATGATACCGTTCCAAAGGAAAAGAGAGCCGGAAAATGCCAGATTACGATAAGTACATCATTTTTCGTGCCAAAGCCGTTTACACCATTTCAGTGGGCGAGAATGTATGAGCCATCTGAGTATCTGGGCAGAGCCAAAATAGTAAATGACCATGTAAAGGAGCAGCTCAACAGAAAGAGCATCAGATACAACTGGCATGAGGCATATGTCACTGTGATAGAGGGCATACTTGCAAGAGGCGACAGAAGGCTTTGCGATGCGATAGTAAAGGTATACGAAAAGGGCGGATATTATGATGCCTGGACAGAGTATTTTGACTATGACAGATGGATTGATTCGATAAAGGAATGCGGACTGGATCCGGATTTCTACACAATGAGAGAAAGGCCTTTAGATGAAGTATTCCCATGGGATTTTATCGATATAGGTGTGACAAAGCAGTTTATGATAAGAGAGTGGGAGACAGCCCATAAGGAGACAGTCACTCCTAACTGCCGCATGAGGTGCTCTGCCTGCGGTGCAAAGAGCTATGGAGGAGGTGTCTGCTATGAAAATTAGAGTGAAGTTTAAAAAATGGGGCTGCATGAAGTTTATAGGACATCTCGATATGATGAGATACTTCCAGAAGGCGGTCAGAAGGGCAGATATTGATATCCGCTACTCAGAGGGGTATTCTGCTCACCAGATTATGTCGTTTGCGGCACCGCTTGGAGTGGGCATCACAAGTGATGGTGAGTACTTTGACATAGATGTAAATACAACAGAGTCTACAGAAAAAAGCATACAAGCTTTAAATGCCCAGATGGTGGACGGAGTAGAGGTGACAGGCTATGTGCTTCTGCCTGATGATGCTAAGAAGGCTATGTCGCTTGTTGCGGCTGCAGACTATGTGCTTAGCTTCAAGGATGGCTATGAGAGCCCATACACCATAGAGGAGTGGAAGGAAGCGATAGATAAGCATTTTTTTGACGAGCCATCCTTTGTTGTGATGAAAAAGACTAAAAAGAGTGAGAGAGAGGTAGATATAAAGCCTCTTGTATACAAGCTTACAGTCATGGAAAACAACAAAAAGCCTGAGTTTTTCATGCAGGTATCAACAGGAAGCATTGACAATATAAAGCCTGAGTTTGTGCTTCACGCCATATATGAAAAGTGTGGCCTTGATTACAATCCGCTTGCCATACAAATCCACAGGCAGGAAGTGTATGCAAGAAAAGACGATGGAACACTCATTTGTCTGCTTGACATGGGAGAAGAAATCTCATAATGAACAGAATTATTCTGACTAAAACAGTAAAAAATAATAATACATACACAGTGTATGCACTGATGGATGAAAACGGAAATTATAAGGATTTCCAGCTCCTTCCCGAGAAGGATACGATAATAAACAATATATACGCGGCAAGGGTAAATAAGATACTGCCGGGCATAAATGCGGCATTTGTGACCATTGCGCAGAATAAAAGCTGTTATCTGTCGCTAAATGATGCAAAAAATCCTGTATACACAAACAAAAAATCAAAAAAAGCAGGTTTGTGTGAGGGCGATGAGATACTTGTGCAGGTCATAAAGGATGCGCTAAAGACAAAGGATCCTGTGGTCACAACAAAGCTTTCTATATTCGGAAGCAATGTGATTCTCACCAATTTTGATACACAGATAGGTGTTTCGTCGAAGCTGGATAAGGAAAGGGCGGCTCTTTTACGTAAGGCTGTGCTTTCAAAGTGTGCAGATCACGAAAAAGAGGGCTATGGCATCATAGTCAGAACCAATGCCAAAAATGTGGAGGATAAAGCTGTTTCGCAAGATGCGTATTCTGTAGCACAGAAATACAATCAGATAATAAAAAAGGCACCGCATCAGACGCTCTATTCATGCGTATATCATGGGATGAGCGATTATCTGCTTTTAATGAAGACAATTGATTTTGCCACGGTGGAGTGGATAAAGACTGACTGCGATGACATATATGACAGTCTTCTTACAGAGTACGGCATATATGACCATGCTCCTGAAAAAATAATGAGATATGACGATTCAGCTATCAGCCTGTCAACGCTCTATGGCATAAGAGGGCTGATTGATAATCTGACCTCGCGCAGGGTATGGCTGGACTGTGGTGGCAACATCATAATAGAACAGCTTGAGACACTTACCTTTATAGATGTAAACAGTGCAAAGAATATATCGTCGGGGAGCAATAGCATATTAAAGACCAATATGGAGGCCGCAAAGGAGATAGCCAGGCAGCTTAGGCTCAGAAATATCTCCGGCATGATAATAATTGATTTCATCAATATGAAGTCTGAGGCATCAAAGGATACGCTTATTGAAGCGCTCAAACGGTATATAAAGGACGATAATACAGTCTGTACCTTTGTGGATATAACGAAGCTTGGACTGGTGGAGCTGACAAGAAAAAAGGTTCACAAATCTCTTAAACAAATTTTAGAAAAAACACTTGACGAATAGATGACTCTATGCTAATATACTGGAGTATGCCGCACAGTGAGGTATAAGTTTGCGACTTTCGCAGCACCGTAACTGGCGAGTAATGATAAATAGGAGGTGCCATATGTACGCAATTATAGCAACAGGTGGTAAGCAGTACAAAGTATCTGAAGGCGATATCATTACCATTGAAAAGCTTGGCGTTGAAGCTGGTGAGAAGGTTACTTTTGATCAGGTTTTAGTTGTAGGCGGAGATGATCTCAAGGTTGGAGATCCAACAGTTGCAGGTGCAACAGTTGAGGCTTCTGTAGTTAAAGAAGGCAGAGCTAAAAAGGTTATCGTTTACAAGTACAAGAGAAAAACCGGATATCACAAAAAGAACGGACACAGACAGGCTTTCACACAGGTTAAGATTGAAAAAATTAACGGATAATGATAGCTATAACCGTTTATCAGAATTCAAAAGGACATAAGATGGGCTTTAAGTCAAAGGGACATGCAGGTTTTGCAGATTCCGGTTATGATATAATCTGTGCCGGGGTTTCAGCGCTGGTGATCAACTTCATCAATTCCGCTGAAGAGCTGTGTCATGCTGAGTACAGCCTTGATACAGACGAAGAAACAGGTATGATTGACTACAGACTTGACAAGCCGGCAACAGGTGATGTTGCACTGCTTATGGATTCCATGATTCTGGGACTAAAAGGAATACAAAGAGACTATGGGAATGAGTACATCATTCTAGACTTCAAGGAGGTGTAAGACATGTTGAATATGAACCTTCAGTTTTTTGCTCATAAAAAGGGAGTTGGTTCTACAAAGAACGGACGTGACTCTGAGTCTAAGAGATTAGGCGCTAAGAGAGCAGACGGACAATTCGTAAAAGCTGGTAATATTCTTTACAGACAGCGTGGTACAAAGATTCACCCTGGTACAAACGTTGGTATCGGTGGAGATGATACATTATATGCTAAGGTTGATGGCGTATTAAGATTTGAGAGAGTTGGAAGAGATAAGAAACAGGCTTCCGTATATCCAGTAGTGAACGAATAAGATTTAAACCCCGACTTTTATTAGCCGGGGTTTTTATGTTGTAAATTAGCAGCATGTAGTAATCTGATTAATCATAAATGAGGGGCAAAATACCTTTGACCCTCATATCATTTTGTTATTACTGTGTCTTATATAGATATAGTATAACAGATATAGCATAGTAATGATGATTTGTTATAAAGTATACTGAGTGTTTTATGCAGACATTCAGCATGAGGTGGAAAATTATGTTTGCAGATCGTGCAAAAATTATCATAAAATCAGGAAAAGGCGGAGATGGTCATGTATCATTCCGACGTGAAAAATACGTGCCGAACGGTGGTCCGGACGGCGGTGACGGAGGAAAGGGCGGAGACGTTATATTTCTCGTGGATAAGGGAATCAACACCCTGACAGATTATCGTCACAGAAGAAAGTTTGCAGCAGAGCCCGGACAGGAGGGCGGCAAAAAGAACTGCCACGGAAAGAATGGTGAGGATCTTATACTTAAGGTGCCGGAGGGTACACTCATAAAGGATGCAGCAAGCGGAAAAGTCATAGCAGATATGTCCGGTGACAATACAAGGCAGGTGATTCTGCGCGGAGGAAAAGGCGGTCAGGGCAACCAGCACTATGCCACATCCACCATGCAGGCTCCTAAATATGCTCAGCCGGGACAGGATGCAATAGAAATCGAGGTACAGCTTGAGCTAAAGGTAATAGCGGATGTAGGGCTTGTAGGCTTTCCAAACGTAGGAAAATCAACACTTCTGTCACGAGTTACCAATGCACAGCCAAAGATTGCCAACTATCATTTCACCACATTACAGCCAAATCTTGGTGTGGTTGATATGGATGAGGGCTTTGGCTTCGTAATCGCTGATATCCCGGGGCTTATCGAGGGAGCATCAGAGGGCATCGGACTCGGTCATGAGTTTTTGCGTCATATAGAGCGTACTAAGGTGATGATACACATGGTTGATGCTGCCGGTACTGAAGGCCGTGATCCGGTTGCTGACATAAAGGCGATAAACAAGGAGCTTGAAGCATACAATCCACAGCTTCTCAAAAAGCCACAGGTCATTGCCGCCAACAAAATAGATGCCATAGCAGGAGACGAAAATGAGGTAATTTCGGCCTTAAGAGCCGAATTCGAACCACAGGGCATAAAGGTATTCCCGATATCCGCAGTAAGCGGTAAGGGCCTTAAGGAGCTTTTGTACGAGGTGAAGAACCTGCTTGCAAATTGTCCTAAAGAGGTTACTGTATATGAGCCGGAGATTGATCCTGCACTTTCATTCTTTAAGGATGAGCCGTACGCGGTTGAGGTGGCAGCCGATGGTGCATATGAGATATCAGGTCCAAAGATTGAGAAAATGCTCGGATATACAAATATGGACTCGGAGAAGGGCTTTGCCTTTTTCCAGAGATTCTTGCGTGAGCAGGGTATCATCAAGGAGCTTGAAAATATGGGCATCGAGGATGGAGATACTGTCCGCATGTATGATTTCGAGTTTGATTATTACAAGTAAGGAGAAGAGTATATATGAATTTATCAAGTAAACAGCGTGCATATTTAAGCAGCCTTGCAAGCACAATTAACCCTATTTTCAATATTGGAAAGGCATCGCTTACTCCGGAAATCATCGAGGCTCTTGATGCAGCACTTGAAAAGAGGGAGCTGATCAAGGTTGCAGTTCTTAAAAACTGCATCGATGATCCTAGAGAGATTGCAAGTGTAATCGGTGAGAGAACACACTCTGCAGTGGTTAAGGTAATAGGCAAAAAAATGATTTTTTACCGTCCTGCGAAGAAAAATCCAAAGATTAAGCTTCCGGAATAAGCCATGAAAACAGGGATTTTTGGTGGGGCATTTGACCCGATACACAAAGGTCATATATACATGGCACAAAAGGCGATGGAAGAGTATTCTCTTGACAGGATTCTGCTTGTTCCGTCAGGTCACTCGCCGAACAAGACGGAGAATGCAATGACAGCATTTAGCCACCGGTACAATATGTGTAAGCTGGCATCAGAAGCAGTGCCAGGCATTGAGGTGTCTGATATTGAGATAAAGGATGAGTCCACCAGCTATACGTATGTGACACTCCAAAAGCTAAAGGCACTTTATCCGGAGGATGAACTGTATTTCATCATGGGTGGAGATTCGCTCGATTATTTTGAGTCATGGATGAAGCCTGAGATAATAGCCCAAACAGCAATAATCCTTGTTATGGTGAGGGAAAATTTTCCAAAGCAGCAGATGGAAGAAAAGATTGCACATATCAAAAAACAGTTTTGGGCAGATATAAGACTTTTAAAGTGTGACAGGATGGATGTGTCGTCTACTCAGGTCAGGAGACTGCTACGTGCCAAGTCGCAGGCAGACGGGTATAGGAGTCCTAAAGGAGCGGAAATGTTTCTGGATGCTGCAGTTATGTCATATATACAGGCTAATAATTTATACAGGTGATAGAGTATGGAAGTAAAAGAAATAAAGAAAAAGCTAAAGAAGAGCCTTGATAAACAAAGGTATCAGCATACACTCGGAGTGATGTATACTGCCGGCTGTCTTGCCATGGCAAACGGCTATTCGATAGAAAAGGCAATGCTTGCAGGCCTGCTTCATGATTGTGCCAAGTGTCTTTCGACTGAAAAGAAAATCGGACTCTGTGTAAAGAAAAATATAGACATAACAGAGGTAGAGATATCAAACCCGGGTCTGTTACATGCAAAGGCAGGCATGGTGCTGGCTGAGGAAGAGTATGGCATTAAGGATGCGCAGATACTGCATGCCATAAGAGTGCATACTACAGGAGAAGCAGATATGGGGCTCCTTGACAAAATACTCTTTGTGGCAGATTATATTGAGCCAAACAGATGTGAAGCACCGAGGCTTGAAGAGATAAGAAAGCTTGCTTTTTCAGACCTTGATAGGACTGTTGCAGAGATATTGTATGATACAATCAATTTTCTTAATACAAAGAGTGGGGCAATAGATCCGACTACCCAGATTACTTACAATTATTATGCTAAATACAGAGACAACAGGGAGGAATAACTGCTATGCAGACAATTGATTTAGTTAAAAAGATAGTGGAAGCACTTGAAGACAAAAAGGCAGAGGATATCACAGTTCTCGACATAGGAGAGGTTTCTTCTATAGCAGACTACTTTATCATTGCAAACGGAAACAATGCAAATCAGCTCACAGCCATGGAGGATGCTGTGGATGAGGCTATGTATACAAACGGAGTGCATCAGAAGCAGGTAGAGGGAACAGGCAACTCTACATGGATTCTCATGGATTATCAGGATATTATCGTGCATCTGTTCTCTAAAGAAGACAGACAGTTCTATGATCTCGACAGAATATGGAGAGATGGAAAAGTGGTGGATGTACATTCACTGTAGTATTTATTCTATGATTAAGGAATTATAAATCGAAACCGGTAATTTAAAATATCGCACCCATATGCTGAGCTGTTTAGCTTAGCATATGGGTGCGATATTTTTGCAATAAATATTAGAAGAAACGAAATACTCCAAACACTTTGCCGAGTATTTCACATTCAGGAACTATGATTGGATCCATTGTGTCATTCTCCGGCTGGAGGCGAATGTGACCATTCTCTTTATAGTAGGTCTTTACGGTAGCGGAATCATCTATAAGTGCTACAACCATGTCTCCGTTTGAAGCATCACTTTGCTGCTCGACGAGGATATTATCACCGTCGAAGATACCGGCATTAATCATGCTCTCGCCCTTGACTTTAAGCATAAATGACTGCTTATTTGGCATATATTCAGCAGGAACGGGAAAATAGGTTTCGATATTTTCCACTGCGAGTATCGGCTCACCTGCGGCTACACGACCGACCAGAGGGACATTAACCATCTCGCGGCGCTGTAAACCAAAGCTGTCATCTATAATTTCTATAGCCCTGTTTTTGGCAGGATCTCTTCTTATGTAGCCCTTTCGCTCAAGTGTCTCAAGATGGGCATGGACGCTGGATGTGGACTTTAAATGTACACCCTCGCAGATATCACGTACTGATGGCGGATAGCCCCTGTTTAAAATCTCACTCTTGATAAACTCCAGTATCTCTTTCTGCTTGTCTGAAATCTTTTCTAATGCCATAGTTAAATCCTCCGTCTGAATATTTAAATAATATAATGATATGAGGGTCAAAAGGTATTTTGCCTCTTCGTTCATAATTATAATAAAAAAATTGTATTTTAAAAAATTATATCATAAAACTAAAATAAACGCAAACATATATTCCGAAATTTTGTTCGTTTTTTCTGTTGACAAACGATTGTTCGGGATGTATTATGTAATCACAATAACAACAAACACATGTTCGGAAATACAAGAGGTGGTTTTATGAGAGAAAATACTTTATCAGGTAGAAGAAAAATGTTTGGATGGACTGCTGTTGCATTTATAGCAGCTGTCATTATATTGTGCGGCACTATTCATATTTTTGCCAGTTCTGGTGACAGCAGGCCTTATAACAAGTATTATACCAGCGTCAGGGTTGAGGAGGGCGACACTGTCTGGAGCATTGCCGATAGATATATTGCCGACAGTCAGGTGAGCAAAAGAGCTTATGTAGATGAAATTTGCAGGCTCAATAGTCTTACAGATGGCAATGTCCGCAGTGGCGATTATATAGTTGTTTCATATTATTCTCAGGATATAAAGTAACGTTTTCTTGCTAAAATTTCCTGTTTCTTATATAATATAGGTTAATTGCAGCGGATTTGGGTTATAGTATCTATAGCTTATCCGTTTTTGAAACAGGAGATTGGATATTTATGTTAAAACTATTTTTTGTTATATTTGCAAATTTTCATAGAGCACCGTATATTGTTCCCAAAATGAGATACATGGCTGATCATCCGCAGAAATATTCAGAAGCGGAGAGATATGATATGATGCGGCACTGTATAGATTTAATGAATAAATCGGGAAAAATTACAACAGAAGCATATGGTCTTGAGAATCTTCCTGAAACAGGCGGTTATATCATGTATCCCAACCATCAGGGAAAGTATGATTTACTGGGGATTATTACTACACATGACAAGGTACTGTCGTTTGTTATGGATAAGCAGAAGTCGCATACAATGCTTGTCAGGGAATTTGTTGATCTGGTTCAGGCAAAGCGTTTAGAGAAAGATAATCCAAGGCAGGGGCTTACTATAATCAATGAGGTAGCTAAGGATGTGAAAAACGGCAAGAGATATGTCTTGTTTCCGGAGGGTGGCTATAAGTTCAATAATAAGAATAAAGTGCAGGATTTTAAAGCAGGAAGCTTTAAGATTGCATTGAAATCACATGTTCCTATTATTCCGATAGCTCTTATAGATTCATATAAGGTGTTCAACAGCTTTCATTTCGGCCCTGTTACAACGCAGGTTCACTATTTAAAGCCTATTGAGTATGATGAGTACAAGGACATGAAGACGAAGGATATAGCTGCACTGGTCAAGGAGCGTATAGAGGAGAAAATCAAAGAAATACTTGGTTAGAGTCGACTTTGATTATTATATAGTATTATTATGAAAGACAAAGCTTATTACGAAGACGTAAATATAAAAAATGAATTAAAGCTCAGAGATATGATACAGAAGCTTCCGAAGTTCTGTATGGATTTTTTTATCGGAATAGATGCGGATAAGTCCTCAAGAACCAAGATAGCGTATGCATATGATCTACAGACCTTTTTCGAGTACATGAAGAGTGCCAATCCATCGCTTAAGAAATATGATATAAGGAACTATCCTATATCCCTGTTAGATCAGATCAGTCCTTCAGATATTGAGGAATATCTGTTTTATCTAAAGAATTATGAGAAGGATGGCGTCGTACACACCAATGACGAGAGAGGCATTAAGCGAAAGCTTGCATCACTGCGCACTTTTTATAATTTTTATTTCAGGAAAGAGTTTATAGATACCAATCCTGCGAGCAAGGTAACCCTTCCCAAAATACATGAGAAGAATATCATCCGTCTTGATACTGATGAGGTCGCACAGCTTCTCGATGAGGTTGAGTCAGGAGACAGTCTGTCCAAGAACCAGCAGCGTTTCCATGAGAAAACAAAGGTTCGTGACCTTGCACTTATGACACTGCTTCTTGGAACAGGTATCCGTGTATCTGAGTGCGTGGGGCTGGATATGGATGATGTAGATTTCAAAAACAATGGAATCAAGGTGCACCGAAAGGGTGGTGCTGATGTGATTGTTTATTTTGGTGATGAGGTACGTGATGCACTTCTTTCGTACTGGGAGGAGAGAAGCATAATTACACCTGCTGAGGGGCATGCTAATGCACTTTTTCTCTCTTTACAGAGGAAGCGTATATCTGTACGCTCTGTTGAGAATCTGGTAAAAAAGTATTCGAGACTCGTAACAACCGTTAAGAATATTACTCCTCATAAGCTTCGTAGTACATATGGCACCACACTTTATCAGGAAACAGGTGATATCTATCTTGTGGCGGATGTTCTAGGGCATAAGGATGTAAATACCACACGTAAGCATTATGCAGCCCAGGAGGACAGCAGGCGTCGTGCGGCAGCCAGGGTAGTACATCTGAGGGAGGATTGATTATATGTATGATAATATAATCACAATTACAGATTTTATGGACTCCAATCTGGATGTGTATGCCAGATTGACGGAGAATCAGCTTTTAAACAGAGCCAATCCAAAAGAGGGGATGTTTATAGCTGAAAGTCCAAAGGTGATAGAGAGGGCACTTGATGCGGGATGTGAACCGGTTTCTCTTCTGATGGAGACAAAGCATGTAAATGGCGAGGCAAGAGGCATTATCGAAAGATGTCAGAATATACCTGTATATACTGCGTCATTTGATTTGCTCACAAAGCTGACTGGCTTTGCTTTGACCAGAGGCACACTCTGTGCTATGTACAGGCCGAAGCCAAGGTCCGTCGAAGAGGTGTGCAGGGACGCAAGAAGAGTTGCGGTGCTTGAGGATGTGGTAAATCCAACCAATGTCGGAGCTATATTCAGGTCAGCGGCAGCACTGCATATGGATGCGGTGCTGCTCACTCCTGCCTGCAGCAATCCTTTGTACAGGCGTGCGATCAGGGTTAGTATGGGAACTGTGTTTCAGGTGCCATGGGCGTATTTTCCCAAGTACAATGTCGACAGTGACAACACTTTTTCAGATGCTTCATTGCATGATAAGTGTGATAGTCGTGACCAAAATTGCAGCGACCGAAATAGCAGTGTTTATAAATACAATATTGATGTGCTTCATAAGCTTGGATTTAAGACCTGCGCTATGGCGCTGACTGATGATTCCGTTAGTATAGATGACCCTGTGCTTCACTCAGAGGAAAGACTTGCAATAGTGCTCGGTACTGAGGGAGATGGTCTTCATGAGCAGACTATAGACTCCTGTGACTACACTGTAAAGATACCAATGTCACATGGCGTGGATTCACTAAATGTGGCTGCTGCAAGTGCAGTGGCATTCTGGGAGCTGGCTAAATAGGCTGATGAGAGTGCTTTATATTGTAAATTTTGACATTTTCATCAGCACTGTTTCTAACTTCAGTTCCTTCGCATACGCATCCGAGTGGTAAATCCGCATAGTTTGTGCTATCGCAGAAGGCACTTTGGCGGCTGCAGTCAGTTTTATCATCTGATATGCCGCAGATGTTGGATTTATTGGTATGATACTGTTTAAAGTTTTGCCGGCTGTAGATATTCTGGTCGGTATTATGTGTATTGGCATTATATATCCCTGTATTATTCATGAGTAGTCCTCCTGATTGATGCTTGTTTATTTGCTTTTTGTTTATTTGATGTTTTAATTAAATTTTTATTTGCAGCTATCCTGAATATGCTGAATAGTTACTGTTATTTTTCATCCTAAGTATGAGTTTAGCATGTGCTGTGAGTAATTATTTTATGTATCTTATTTTTAATTGCGATTTCGGTTAGAGGCTTTTTAATTAAAATTGTGGCAATCATAAATATAATTTACACCTTTGTACATAATAATGCTGACAGGAGGTGTCTATTAAATGATTCTAACAGAAAAAGAAACAAACGCTATTGAAGATTTAAAAACACAGGAACAGGCATGCATAGAGAAGTATACCAAATACAGCAATCAGGCAAAGGATCCGGTGCTTAAGGAGCTTTTTGAAGAAATAGCAAGGGATGAGCAAAAGCATTTTGACTCTTTGGATCAGGTGATTAAGGGAAAGGTTCCGTCAGTTGACTGCAATGATTCTAAGGGGAAGAATTATAACCCAGCTGCAACATACGATTCGCTTGGCAATTCTGAGGACAAGAAAGCTGACTGTTATCTGGCTACAGACTGTATAGGAACAGAAAAGCTAGTATCCGGCGAGTACAATTCCGATGTATTTGTATTTGGAAATTCGGATATCAGAAAGTTATTGGCTGATATACAGATAGAAGAGCAGAATCATGCTGAGATGCTATGGAAGTACAAAACTGCAAATGGTATGGCATAGATAAAATATAAAACCATAGAATTTAGTGCAAAGTGTAAAACAGGACTGCCTGAATATCGACAGTCCTGTTTTTTTAGGTTTAGTTTCCTGTTGGAATAAAAGGTCTGATTGCACCTGCAAGCTGAGAAACCGGCATACTCTGGAGCCATACACGGCCAGGTCCGGTGACAACGGTGTTGAATAATCCTTCACCTCCGAATACCGCATTTTTGATACCCGGAACAGTCTGAATTTCGAGCTGGCAGCTTCCTGTCATAGCAGCTAAGTATCCAGTATCAATCACCAGCTGCTGACCGGGTGCAAGCTCGTATTCCTTTATGTGGCCGTCAAACTCTAAAAATGCCAATCCGTTTCCTGACAGACGCTGCATGATAAAGCCCTCACCGCCGAAGAAACCTGCTCCTATTCTTTTTTGTAAAAATACGGACAGCTCAACTCCTGAGGTTGAAGCAAGAAATGCTGATTTCTGGGCAATTATCTCCTGTCCCGGTGCAATCTGGAAGGGTCTGATGCATCCTGGAAAGCATGATGCAAATGCTATCATTCCCGGACCACCCATAGATGTGTAGCGATTTTGGAACATACTCTCACCTGAAAATGCACGGCCAAACATTTTGCCGATGCCTCCATTTGATGTAGTCTCCATCTTCATGTTTGGAGTCATCCATGACATGGCACCTTTTTCGGTAATCATAGTCTCGTTTGCCTCAAGGTTGCAGATCACAACAGGTAATGGCTCTCCCTCAATATTGTAGTTCATAAATATCCTCCTTTAGTTAAAAAAATGGTTTGTAGAAATTTTATATTTATAATTCTAACACAGTAATACGTCACTTGACAATATAATTCATAAATGTACACGAAAGCTTATAAATGAATACAAATTGCCTAATGAAATATACTTTAGGGATTGTGGTGTTCATATGATCTAGACTGAAACTATGTGGGAAAAGTCACAGACTGACTTGTTTATTTTATAAATATGGTTTAGAATAATATGGTTATTGTTGGATAAAAATGGTAGTAAAACTATATGTCATATAAATTGTAACAAATAATTATATCCAATTTATAACATGTAAATAACATATTTAAGGAGACAACATAATAATGAGATTTGTAATACAGCGTGTAAACCATGCAAAGTGCACTATAGATGAAAATATAACCGGCAGCATAGAAAAGGGACTGTGCGTTTTGATAGGCATAGCAGAGACAGACACTAAAGAGATTGCTGATAAAATGATCAAAAAGCTTATAAACATGAGAATTTTTGCCGACGAGAATGACAAGACAAATCTTTCGATAAATGATGTAGACGGAAAGCTATTGCTTATATCGCAGTTTACGCTTTATGCAAATTGTAAGAAGGGCAATCGTCCTTCATTTGTGGAGGCAGGAAGTCCTGATATGGCAAACGAACTTTATGAATACTGCATCAGCGAGTGTGATAAGGCAGTTCCAGGAGTACAAAGAGGGGTGTTTGGAGCCGATATGAAGATAGAGCTTGAGAATGACGGACCATTTACGATTGTACTGGATTCGGACAAGCTGTAAAAGATATAAGTATGAAAGGCATTTTTATGAAAAAGTTCCTCGCCTCTTATCAGCGCAATATCAAAAATGAGTTGCTTAGCAGGCTTGCTTATCATGACGGATTCGTATTTATCTCGACAAAACCGGATATCGAGACCGTATTCATGAATGCAAGTAAAAAAATGATGGATAATCTTGGATGTATCACTGATGGAAATAATATAGTGCCTATCACAGCAGCCATTGGATATGCTGTGCAAAACTATAACAGCACAAAGGATATTAATGAGATAATCCATGAGGCTGATTCAAGGATGTATGAGAAAAAGCGCTCTATGAAGCATCGGAAGGTTTAGTGCATTTCACCCAATCATCAATATTGCCGTTTTGAATAGCAGAAAACAGTCTCTTCTTGACACCAGGATTTTCCATATTGAGCTGTCTGACAAGCTGCTTTACATATTCGCGCCGTGTGTGTCCGTCGTAAGGGCATGGATTCTTGCACACCGGCAGATTGTATTTATTCTTAAAGCCCTTCACATCTGACTCGCCGACATACATAAGCGGACGGATGATGGTAAGCCCACTGCCGTCCAGCTGTGTAACAGGCGCGAACGAATAAAACTGTCCCTCATATAGCAGGGAAAGAAACATAGTCTCTATAATATCATCCATATGGTGTGCGTATGCTATTTTATTGCAGCCGACAGACAGCGCAAAATCATTCAAAGCTCCCTTTCTAAGCTTTGCACACCATGAGCAGGGACTAGCCTGATTTTTAGATTTCTCAAGAGATATTCTTCCAATATCAGTTTTCACCACATAAAACTCAACAGAGAGCTCATCGCACAGCGCCTTCACCGGAGACAAATCAAAATCCTCATATCCCAGGTCAACCGCAATCGCTACAAGCTCAAAGGGCACAGGATAAAAGCTCCTGATGCCGGAAAGAGCATAGAGCAGCGTGAGAGAATCCTTTCCGCCAGAGACCCCGATGGCGATTTTATCATTTTCAGTTATCATATTGTAGTCGTCAAGAGCCTGACGGACCTTGCTGTATAATTTTTGTAATTTCATAGTAGGTATTATACTATAAATCTGTGAAAAAACAAAGTTTCGAACAAAAATTAAGATTATAAGGAAAAGCATATGGAGAATACGAAAACAAAGGAACAGACAGAGCCGGAGAGGGCAGAAGCTGAGAGATTCTGCGTCCTTTTTTAATACCGATTTGTTGCAATACAGAACATTAATTCGAGTTTAAATGAAAAACTAAACGCAAGGTAAGTACTACTTGATTTATAAAAGTTCTTAAATAAGGCACTTAAGAGTCTTAAAATGGTGTATAATTACAGAAAAACTGTTGGATATACTCTATTTTTGAGCATGGCAAACAGGCAGCGGTTGTTTTATTTGAAAAATTAATTGCAACCTCTACCTCGAAGGGATTATGGATAGCCGCCTGACCTAAAGACTGTTTTTATTTACGTTTCAGTAATGCCGGCTTCAAACAGACTTCGTTGAGTGGAATTGGTTGAAGTCCGAGAGTATCCAGCTGTTTTTTGTATTCATCTTTTTGTGACATTAGATCAAAAGGTGTTTGATTCTCGAATAATTCGCGCGTCACACTATTGATGTGTTCTGTGATTAAATGTACAGACTAATCACTGAGAGTAGAAAACTTTGTTCCTTTAGGGAGAATCTGTCGAATTAGTACGTGATTCTTTTCGATGCGGCCTTTTTGCCAAGATGCCTGTGGGTCACAATAAAAGATTCTGGTTCGACGAGCTCCGTTTTCGGTGAATTCAAGGTTATGTACGCCTTTGAATTCTGTTCCGTTATCCGTGAGAATAACCGGAAAAAGTTTTCTAAATAAATCTAGGCCAAGCAATAGAGTAAGCTTATCAAATACAGCATTTACACTAGCTTGAGATTTGTCAGGTAAAAGAAATATCAACATGAAGTTGGTGTTTCTAAATAACATTGTCATGAGAACGTTTCCACTACCACGAGCACCTATAACTGTATCCATTTCAACGATTGAAAGTTTTGGATTTTGCTCCATATAAGATGTGAAGTCAGTATAGGTCCTTCCTTGACGACATTTATAATCCATTTTCATCAGCACTTCGTGTGGACGGTTTTGTCGTTGACGATAGCGGACTTTCTTAGGTAAGTCAATGTTTCTGATGTGAAAAGCGTGTTGGTCAATGTAGTTGTAGATTGTTTTTTCTGAGAGACCAATTTCTTTGCCGTGAGATGCGAATATATGATTAATTGATTGTCCTTTGTTTACCAATGGCATTAATAAATCGTTTAATTCCATAAGACGTTCAGGACTTGTTCTAATGCCAGCGCGAGCATCGTGTAGCTGTTTGCTATATTCAGCATGAGCACGATGTGCAGTGTAATAAGCGTGATTACGTTTACACTTTTTTTCATCAGGACATCCAGTACAAACGTAAGGTGGTTTAGATAGTGCTTCGCAATTAAATGAAACAAACTGAGAACATAGTTCATTGCAATTAAATTCAGTGCAATTCTTGCATCTGTGATGGCAGGAATAGATAGATTCCTGATCACAAAGATTCCTGCGAATACAAGAGCGGTAGTTAATGCAAGGATTATCTGAATAACGATACCCGTTAACAAAGCACCGATGATTTTTAACCTCCCTAGAAATCGTTGAGGGAGAACGATGAACAAAAATTCGATATGCAAGGTGTGTTTATGGGACACCTTAGTCTTTATAATAAGAATAAGATAAGGAAACAAACAAATAACCTTTATAATCCTTGATTACAGGAGGTATGACAATGAAAAATTGGATGGATTTAAATAGCGATGGCAAAATTGATGGCATAGAAATGATGTTTGCAGAAGAAATGCTTTGCACCAGCAGGGAAGAACATGAAGCATTATTTGGAGATGCCGGAGACTTCGAGGATGACGCAAAGGATGATTTTGAGATTGATGCAATGGCAGCAGGACTTGATGTTGATGAATTAGAACTTATGGATCCTGATGACAGGGCAGAGGCATTGGAAGAAGCAGGGTTAGACCCGGATGATTATGATTTTGACTGATTTTTTTGCAAGGGAGGCTGATTTGTATGAGAAAGAATTCATTTGGACAGGGACTTGCAATATTCTTTGTGATAATAGGTGTTCTGTTTGTAATAGGTTCCATAGGTGAAGCAAGTGAGCCTAAGTGTATTAAGGCAGGATGTGATAATAAGCAGGCAAGTGGAAGCAGCTATTGTTATTTGCATAAACCATATACGGGAAGCAGTACATCCCATAACAGTTCATCATATAGCAATAAATCGTCTGGCAGTACTTCAAAGAGTAGTACAAGTAACTCTGGTTCAAGCAGCAGTTACAATAATAATTCAAATTCTACAAACAAGTCATCATATAGCAGTGGTACAAAGAAAAGTACAACGACAAAGAAGAGTACATATGACTCTTATGATGATGGCTATGATGATATCTATATGGATGGCGATTATGACTATGACAGATATGACAGAGACAGCGATTATGCAGATGGTGTAGATGATGCAATGGATGAGTACGGAGAAGATTGGTAATGCTGACGAAGTTTTGCGGAAAGGAGACCACTATGGAAGAACTTTATTTTACAATAGTAAGGGACTTGGTAAAGTTGGATATGTAGCAAATAGTCCATTTACTGTTAAGGGTGAGTCGATGAGTGCTGGCAGGCTGTATGATAAGATTGGAGATAAGGCTAAAGGAAAGGTAGTGTTTGTGACTGACGGCGGAGTGATTTGCAAAGTAATCAGTGATGGGAAGGGCAAGCCGGTGATTGTAGAGGAAGACAAAGTAAATGATGAAAATCAGTCGCTAACTTGAAAAAGTAAATTCCAGTGCAGAAGTAAATTCCACACTCATTTAAAA
>ENA-ORTN01000033-ORTN01000033.1-human-gut-metagenome-genome-assembly--contig:-NODE-33-length-122761-cov-6.533804_pt1 | contig 122761 bp, 114 predicted proteins | sample MGYA00242070_ERZ509189 | MGnify/ENA primary metagenome ERZ509189 (study PRJEB26280, sample SAMEA2338821) | human gut metagenome | biome: human gut; feature: human-associated habitat; material: faeces...
TTCTATTGTTTAGAATCTCTCTTTTTAATTAGTCCTTGACAAAGGGTTCATTTTAAAGATTAGAAGTATTATAAATTTTATAAAGGAACACATTTTTAAAAGCAAAGGAAACAAAGAAGAACCAAACGTAGAGTTAAACACAAAAGATAGCAACACAGAAAATCTTGAAAAAAATGAAGCATCCGTTAGAATTAACTATATAAATTGGAATCTAATAAATAGAATTAGTAAAAATGATATAATTTTTGTAAAAATGAATAAAGAAGTAATAAAAGCACAAAACATTGAAAATGAACATTCAAAAAGACCACTAGTTGTAACAAAAAAAGACAATACCAATAGATATATAGAAGGCTACTATTGTACTAGTAACATTAATAATTTTATTTTTAGAGATAATTATAGTGGGCTTAAATTAGTCTTAAACAAAGATGTTTATCATTTTAATAAAAACACATTAGTTATGTTAGATAATTTAATTACATTACCATATGAAAATGTGATACACACTATGTCACATCTAACCGATAAAGATACAAAGCTTTTACATAAGTATAGTAAATTATTTCATAACATACCAGTTACATCATGTGAAGCAAGCAAACTAGTTGAACCTGGAGATGTAATCTCAAAAGATAAAAAAAGATATCTTATATATCAAACTGATAGTACCTGCTGTTATGGATATGAAATTAACAGATCAAAAAAAGAAGTAAATTTAAAAGAAAATCATAATTATTTTAAATTTTATAATGAACTATATTCAGTAAGTTATACAAATCCAAAAACTTTTAATACCAGTGATACCTTATGCATCGTAGATAGATTTAATAAAGATATTGTTAAAGAAGTACGAGATAATAAGAAAAAAATCAGATATGAAAAAAAGAAAAATGAAAAAGAAAAAGTTAAAGCCAAAACAAAAAGGCTTAATTAAACTTTTTCTTTTTTTCTTTATCATACAGTTTATTATATGTTTTACTGTTTTTAATTAAATAGCTATGAGTTCCTTCTTCCTCTACCGCACCATCCACAATAACAAATATCTTATCAGCATTAATGACAGTAGATAACCTATGAGCAATTATCAATATTGTATATTCACCCTTTAAATTAGATATTGCCTCTTGAATTTTTGACTGTGTCCTATTATCGAGTGCGCTTGTAGCTTCATCAAATAGAAGTATCTCTGTTTTCAAAAGAAGAGCACGTGCTATCGCAAGTCGTTGTCTTTGACCACCTGACAATGTAACTCCACCCTCACCTACAATAGTATTATATTTATTAGGAAGAGATTCAATAAAATCATCTAAGCAAGCAAGTCTACATGCTTCTTTTACCTCTTTATTAGTGGCATTACTCTTAACAATTTTTAAGTTCTCCATTATACTCATGTTAAATATATAAGCATTTTGACTTATCACAGATAAATTCCCACGTATCGATTCTTTATCAAGTTCACTAATATTAATTCCATCAAATAGTATTTCACCACTATCAACTTTATTTATAGCACTTATTAAATTAAATATAGTACTCTTTCCTGCCCCAGACGGTCCAACAAAACCAACAGTTTGATTTGCATCAATCTTAAGGGAGAGATCTTTCAAAACAGGAATATTATCTTCATAAGAAAAACTAACATTTTTAAATTCTATATTTCCATTGAAATTTTTTAATTTTTTATTTCCAAATACCTCTTTATTAAACTCATTTTCTTCTAACACTCCAAATATTCTATTTGCCGATAAATTAAACTGTTTTAAAATTTCATATACACTTTCAATAATGTCAGCAGTATATAATATTTGATAATGATAACTATATATAATTAAAGCCGATTCAATACCCAATGTCTTAGATATTAAAGATACACAAATTAGTATTCCAATTCCTAAATCTGCAGAATCTCTAATTGTTCCAGAAAAAGCTCGATATTTTGCTCTTTCCATATGATATTTATAACTCATATCACTTGCTTTTTTTAAATATTGGTCAGCTTTCTTTAAGAAAGATTCTTCAGCATTTAATATTTTAACATCCTTTGAACCTCTTACTATCTCAGAAATAAATCCACCCGTTTTTTCTCTTTCTTTTTTAAGCTTTTTACGATTCATATAATTTATGTTACTTGAGTATCTGTTAAATGCGATTATTATAATAATAAATGAGAAATATGCTAAGAATATATATTTATTTATAAAGAATATTGTAACTAATATACCAAGATTTCCTATTATTGTTGTTACTTGATTAATTAAACTTGCGAAAACATCAGTCAAACTATCAGTATCATTATTAATTCGTTCTATAAATACCCCACTAGATGTAGTATTTAAGTCCTCTTGTGTTATCTTTAAAGTCTCCCTTGTCAATTCAATTTGCAGGTTTCTTCTAACATCATAATAAAATTTATTATATGCATAGGAACCAATATATCTAACAAGATTTCTAGAAATCTCCATTATAAAAATTATAATAAAAATTACAAATAGTTTATCAAAAACCCCACTAGTTAATAATACTAATCTTCTAGCCGTTATAATTGGAATTACTACAGCTAGAATTGTAAAAATAACTTGTGTAAATAAAAATAGATATAAATACAATCTACCACTTTTGGCATATTTGTATGTTGACTTAAGATTTTTTAATACACCTCTATCTATAGAGCCATTACTACGAATTTCACTTTTCTTTCCCATAATTACCTCTTTTTACTACTAAATATATAATATCATAATTTTAGAGGTATTTCTACATTTAAAATTACAAACTAGTATTAACTATCTCATTCCCACTTTTATAAAGCAAAAAATCCATTATAAAACAGATCTTTATTAAAATTTAAATAAATATATTCCACATTACATAGCAGTTTCTACTATTTTCAATGTAATATGCTGATTAGCTTTTGTATAAGCAGTTATCTTAACAGAATCACTCTTCTCAGACTGACCATTTGGAATTTGTTTAAATGTTCCAGTAAATGAAGTAGCGCTCTTATTAATTAAACTTGTATATTTACAATCATCATAATAAGTACATATACCATTCCAAGAAGTAATTGCAATATTTGAATTTATTGTAAAACTACGTGTTCTAAGACTCATTTCACCATTTCTATTATACGATTCAGAACCAACCGTTAACACTAAATCTTTCTCCAAATAAATGTTAGAAGATGCTGATTTACCACTAGGTAAAGTTGCTTTTACTGTTATTGTTTGACCTGACTGCATACATTTATGATAAGCCGAATCACTTGTATTTTTATCCCATTGTACAGCTGATATTGCACCTGTTTTTGAGTTAATTGTAACCCATTTACTATCAAAGAATATACAACACCATTTAAATTAGCATTTTTAACTGAAGCAATAGCACTAGATGTACTATATCCATTTCTATGAATTGTACTTCTGCTTACTGAAATAGAAATACTTTCTTCTGGTTTTTTTGCTGGTTCTTCTTTCTTAACTGGCTCTTTTTTAGGTGTTTCTTTCTTTTTCTCTTCTTTTTTATTTTCTATCTTTTCCCATTTAGCATAAAGTTTTGTATCTTCATCTAACTTTGTTTTATCTTCTATAGGTGTCTTATCTTCATATTCCCAAGTAACAAATTTATAACCTTTATATGTTGGCGCATCAGGTAATGTTAGTTCTGCCCCTTTATTAATAGTTATACTATCAACACTTGATCCACCACTACTATCAAATATAATAGTTATAGTTTCAACTTTTGCTTCATAAATAGCTTTCAATTTAGTATTCTTCTTTATTTTAGTTTTAAAATCAAACTTTTCTTTTGCAAGAACATCTTTATTTTCCCCTTTATCAACCACTTCATACCACGCTATAAAAGCATCACCCAAGTCATTTTTTGTTTTAATGGCATTTTCCTTTATTACTTTATTGTATTTTACTTTTACTACTATTTCCTTATTAGTACCGTTATTTAAATCAAAAGTAACATTAAATTTGCGATTAAAAAACCATAATAAGAATAAAATAATTAAAAATAATATAACGCCCACTATTATCATAAGAATTTTTTTCTTATTATTTTCCCTAGACTCATTAGTATCAGTATTATTTTCCTTTTTGAACATAAATGCTCCCTTAATATTGTATTGTACTTTACCAATTTATAACATATGCCAGGAGGCATAATAAGCAATTTAAAATCATGACTTTTGTCATGATTTTGTTAGAACATTAAACATCACTAATATTAAAATTTATTTTAAATTTCTATTGAAACATTGTCTTTAACATTCCAATAAAATAACTCTACATTTCCTCCAAATTCTTTTAATTCATTTTGAAATTCTTTTGGTAACATTCCTATATCATATTTATAGTTATAATTTTTATCAACTTTTGTTTTTGATAATTCACTACATAACCACCTTTTATTACTATTAATAATTATTACACATTTATTATTTTTTAAAATATCTGTTAAATCTTCACACAATCTATTATAATCAATTTTTTCACCTAAATAATGTATATGCCACTTATAATATGACAAAGTAAATTCTCCATTATCTTCCAAATCTATATACATTGGATATTCGCAATATATATTAGGAATGGTGATGCACATATCATTTCCATCCAAATAATCATATTCTTTGCGAGAATTTGAAGTATAAACTTCATATTGATAATTTAATTTTTGTAATAACAAACATATGTCATGCTTCATGTCAATTGGGTTTATTTCAATATTATTTTTCATTACTATTCCTCACATATAAATTTCCATTTATTGCTTTCTTATACATATTTCTTATGCATTTCATAATGTCTGAAATATATTTTCAAATTCATCTTTATAATATCCAAACTACATTCAAAATCTTTTTAGTTTTTTAAACATTTTCAGTTTCACTTGCGCTTTCAATAAAATTTTTAAATAACTTATTAGTCAATCTATCTTCTAACATTAACTCAGGATGCCATTTTATTCCAATAACAAATTTTTTATTACTTAATTCAAAGCTTTCTACTAATCCATCATATGAAATAGAAGAAATGGTTGCATAACCTTCAACATTCTCTTTGTATGCTATCATAGTATGAATGCTATTTACATTATATTTATCTTTGTTTATCAAATTATATAATTTCGTGTTTCTTAATATTGTCACTTCATGTCTATAATTTTTATCATATATATCATGACTTTTTGTTTTATCAAAAGTTACAACAGTTCCTAAAGCTCTTAAAATATTGTTGAATCCTGCACATATTCCAATAAGTGGTTTATCTAATTCTATAATTCTTTTTGCCATTTCTATCTCATAATTTGAACTATATAAGCCTCCCTGTAATATAAAACCATCACATAAATCTATTTGTCTATATAATTCATCCTTTTCTTCATCATTTAAGATTGTATCATCATTAATATCGTTATCATTAAATTTTAATGTTTTTTCTGTTGGCAACAGTGTTATAGCCGTACCACCATTTTTTACGATCAAATACCTTAATTCATCCACTTCATCAATTCTATGCCAAATATCATCTCCATATTGTGGTTGAACTTTTCCAATTATACCAATAAGTGGTTTTTTCATTTTATCCTCCAATTATTTTTTTATCTATTATATAACCCATTCTTGAACTAACGCATAATTTGTACCAATTGAATTCTCATTTAATTCAAGTTCAGAATATATATTTTTAATATGTTTGGTAGCTACTATTCTATCTACCTAAAAAAGTTCTCAAATAGCCTTTCATGAGTTTGCCTTTCAAATATTAAATATTTTTCACTGCAGTGTAACACTCTTCTTTTGACAACTTTGTCTCATTAACTAAATATTCTACTGCTTTTTCTTTATTTTCAAAACTTTTTAATATGTCCCTCACTTCTTTAGATTTCTCAATAATAGATTGAACATCATTATCCATTTTTTACCTGACATTCAAACTTGATTTATATTAGCAAATTTGTTACTTACAAATATTTCCATCACTATATGATATATAAATTGTATTAACAAATCCAATACCATCATTATTTATTCTATATTGAATTATCGTAAAATTTTTATTTTTATCATAATAATAGTTTTCATTATTACATTCTATTTTATCTAAAGTATTTAAATATCTATCTATCAAAATATTTACTTCATCGGGTTGTTTAATTGTTTTTAATTTAGTTGTATACGCTTCCATTCCTCCCGTCCCTCTGTAATAAGAATATCTGGGTATTGGAATACTTACATTATTCATATAGTCTAATTCATAAGAATTTTTAAAAAATGTTTTATTAAAAATCAAAATGATTACTATTAAAAACAGTCCAATTAAAGTAATTAATACAATCGATAGAATAATTGATTTTTTCTTTTCTGTTTTCTTAATATATTTGCTGTAATCCAATAATTTATCTGCTGATAAATCTAAATTATTTTTACTTGTTGTTTCTCCACTTAATAAATCATTAATAGTAATACTTAATTCTTTACATAATGAATGAAACAAAGAAACATCAGGCATAGTTTTTCCATTCTCCCATCTACTTATCGATTTACTTGTTATACCTAATTTTTCAGCTAATTGTTCTTGAGTAAGTTTTTTATTTTTTCTACATGTTGCTATGTATTTTCCAATTTTTTCTTGATTCATACTAATCCCTCTTTTCAAAAACGATTATATATTATTTAGTTTAAAATTTACAGGACACAATCTGAGAATTTAACAAATTACTATTTATTGCTTTCTCTAAATAATTTTTAACAGAATTAATATCATATTTCATTATTTTACCATTCAATTTTCCTCTTTTTGAACTATTTCCATTTTAGAAATAGTTAAGACTTTATTGAGTTCTCCTTCACTGTAAACATTGATTAAATGTTTATTAATGGCAAGAACATTAACATCAAACAAATCAGTCATGCTTTTTAAAAAAGACATATTGTATAATCCTTTCAAATCAATTTTTAATTGATATATACTTCCGCATACCACCTATATCATCATGTATATATTACACTTGGAATGATTATTTAAATATCTTTAATTTTTTAAAAGACTTTTTCGATGTAATACAGACACGCACTCCACATGATGTGTATTAGGGAACATATCTACTGGAGTTATTTCCTTAATTAAATAATCTTCTCCAAGCACTTTTAAATCTCTTACTAGTGTCATTGGATCACATGATACATAGATTATCTCTTTTGGATTTATTCTCTTAACATTATCAATAGTCTTTTTATCTAAACCACTTCTAGGAGGATCCACAATTATTAAATCAATATTATTAAATCCATCTATATAATCTTCTACTCTACCACAAATAAATTTAATATTTTCTACATTATTAATATCCGCATTACTCTTTGCTGCAATAACTGCATCTTCCACTACTTCTATTCCTACAACTGAAGTTGCAATCTGAGATAAAAATATACCAATTGTACCTGTTCCACAATATAAATCAAGAATGTTACCATATTTTTTATTATAAGTCATTCTCTTAACTTCATTATAAAGATTTAATGTATTAAACATATTAACTTGAAAAAATGAATTTGGGTATATTAAGAACTCTTTATCTCCTAACCTTTCTTTTATAAATTGACCCTTAACTGTTTTATTATTTAATACTATAACATCTACCATAGAAAATGATTCTAAAAGCAATTCTTTTGAGACATTTCCACTAAATATAAGCATTGTATCACCATTAGAACTACTCCTTATAACAACACTTTTTAATTCTCTATTATTTTTAATAAATTTCCTTATCAAACTAATCAAACTATTTATTCTATCATTAACTAACAAACATTTATCTATATCAACTATATTGTTAGTCATTTGTTCAAAAAATCCTAACTTTTCTTGCATTATATGTAATAAAATTTTATTTCTGTACGCAAAATTCTTATCATAAATAATATTATTTATTTTAATATCTTCCCCTAAATTTCTTCTTACTAGTTCTTCTATTTTATTTTGTTTATACTCTAGCTGTTTATCATATTCTAAACTAATTAAATCACACCCGCCACAAAAATCACTATAAGGGCAAATTTCTCTTCTATATTTAGACTTTTTCTCTAAATTAACTCTTCTAGCTAGCGAATAATTCTTCTTATCTTTAATTATTTCTATATCTACAACTTCTTCTGGCAATGCATTTTCTATAAAAACAATTTTATTATCTATTCTAGCTATTCCTCTTCCAAGATTATCTAATTTTTCAACTTTTACATTTTCTACTTTCATAACTTTCTCCCAAATTAATTTTAACATATATTTATACTTCTTTTAAAGGGAATAATCAACTTAATTTTGCCTAATAATATTAATAATGGTGATATTATGGAATCTATTATAGAAAAAATTAAAAAAGATACTTCTTCTATACCAGATATGGTAATAAGAGATATATCTATAAATAGTGAAAAAATATATATTGTTTTTAATGATTCTTTATGTGATGTTGAATATATAAATAGATTTATATTAGATAGAATAACACTTATTAATAATACACTAAATCTATATGAAGAAATTTATAATAGATTACCCATTGGTAATGTTAAAGAAATATATAGCTATGAAGAAATAATTAAAAACATATTTCAAGGCTTTACAATAATAATAATTAATGAAAGATATTTGATGATTGAGACACGTGCTAGTCTAGATCGTGGAATAAATGAAACAAATTCTGAAGTTTCATTAGTTGGTCCAAAAGATGCATTAACTGAATCATATAGTAAAAACCTAGGACTTATAAGAAAAAGACTAAGAACAAAAGACCTGATGGTAGATGAATTTAACCTAGGAACCCTATCTAACACTAAAGTTGGACTACTATATGTATCATCTATAGCGGATGATAGTCTAATTAAAAAAGTAAAAGAAAAATTAGATAGTATCAATATAGATGGGATACTTGATACTGGATATATAAGAGAAATAATTTTAGATAATGAAAGTATATTCCCAACTGTAAATATAACCGAAAGACCAGACAACATATCACAAGCCCTATTAGAAGGGAAAATAGCTATAATTGTAGATAATACTCCATATGCAATGATTATACCAACCTTTTTTATAGATTTTTTTCATACACCAGATGATTATTATCAAAAATCATTTAATATTAGTTTCATAAGAATAATAAGATTCCTAGCTTTTATAATATCAATATTTCTTCCTGCGTATTACATAAGTATTACAACCCATAATCCAGAATCAGTCCCAATAAATTTACTTACTAACTTTGCCTCGCAAAGACTTAAAGTACCATTCCCAGGATTTATTGAAGCTCTTGTTATGATAATATGCTTTGAAATACTTAGAGAAAGTGATGCTAGAATCCCATCAAAAGTTGGTACATCAGTTTCCATTCTAGGTGGACTAGTAATTGGTGAAGCCGCAGTTAATGCCGGTATACTATCACCCATCATGATTATAGTAATCGCAATCAGTATGGTTAGTGGCCTTTTATTTACTTCAAATTACTTAATTTACTCTATTAGATATTTTAGAATCATTATTTTAATTCTATCTGCCTTTTTTGGACTTTTTGGACTATTTATTGGAATGATGCTTTTAATAACCAAACTATGTAGTATTAACTCATTTGGATATCCATATATGGCCCCACTTGCACCAATTATTAAATCAGAACTTAGAGATTCAATATTTAAATTTAGAGGAAAAAAAGTAAGACTTAGAAATCCATTACTTGCCAAGAAAAATATTATAAGGGGAAAAAGTATATGAAAAAGATAAAATATATAATAATTGCAATATTATTTACTCTAACTGGATGCCTAAACTATGTTGAACTAAATGATATAGGAATAATAAATGTAATTGGAATTGATAAAGATAATGATGGATATATCATTAATATAAATATGGTAACACCTACTGGTGATGATTTAGAAAAAAGTACCACATATGAAGTATTCGCATCCACTCTAGAAGAAGCATTTGATAGACTATATCTTCTTACTTCTAAAAAAATTAACCTGTCCCATTTAGAACTAGTAATGTTTAGTAAAAACCTAGATAAAACAGATTATAAAAATATAACTAACTTCTTTTTAAATAGAAATGACTCAAGAAATACATTTCCAGTTGTTGTAGTTGAAAACTATAATAAGTCAAAAATATTTAGTGTTAGTGCCTACGATATTAACTCATTAATTGAAGTTAACTCTTTTGATGATGGAATTGTAAGCGTTAAAACTTTTGATGAAGTAACTGATGATATCCTAAATATAAATATAAGTTATATTCCCTGTATAAAAATAACAGATAAAGTAGAAATACTTGGTTATTATAGTATCTATAATGAACAAAAACTACTAAGTATAAGAGAAAGTATAAGTTATAACTTTTTAACAAACAAGATAAGTAAATGTAACTTTGTAGATGAAAATTTAAATATTAAAATAGACAGTTCAAATACTAAAATAGCGATAAATAAAAATAAAATAACTATAAATATAACTAGTATATTAACTAACTATACAAATAAAAAAGATATTACTAACTTTTATAATAAGACACTTAAAAGATATTTAGAAGAATACTTATCAAATAATGATTTAGGATACTTCTATAATCTAATTAAAAAGTATAATTATAACTATTATAAAAACAATAAAAATATAGAAATAGAATTTAATATAAATATTGAAAGTAAATTAAACAAGGAGGTATAACATGAATAATGATAAGATATCTAATCTTGAGTTTGGATTTTTATCTACCTTTTTATATAAAGCCTTTATACTTCTAAATGGATTTAATATAATTATTAACATCACATTAAATGACTCTATTATAAGTTATATTATAGGCCTTATAATAAGCATTTTTCTTATTAAAGTTTTTATAAGTTTATTTAATAGACTACCAAGTCTAAATATATTTGAAAAAGTAACTTATCTATTCGGAAAATTTTCTGTTGTAATTAAAGCAATCCTTATAATAAGTGTATCCGTATTTTCTAGTTATCTTATTTATATATCTTCCCTATTTGTTAGAAGTTCCCTACTTATTGATGTAGACATATTACCAATTAGTATTCTTCTTTTTACAACAGCTATATACTTAGGAAGTAAAGGAATAACTTCCATAACTAGAACCAGTATAATATCTTTTTTTATATTTGTTATATTTGAAGTCATCACTATTTTATTTGTAATTCCAAATATTAATTCATTAAAAATATTACCATTATTTGCAACAAGCACTAGTAAAATATTTATATCGAGCATAATTTATTCGATAATGTCCTTTGCACCAATCTTCCTACTTTTAGTAATACCTAAGAGTATGATTAAAAATCCATCTACTAAAAGTATTAAAATCTTTTCTTTGATTTCTAATATATATTTAGTCTTTAATATTATATTAGTATTATCAGTTATAGATGTGCACTTAGCTAAAATTATTGACTATCCAGAATTATCTGCGATCTCTAAAATATCCGTACTTGGATTCTTTGACCGAATGGAAGATGTATTATCTTTTAAATTTTTGCTTGATGTATTTATTACTCTAGCATTGTGTAGTTACTATATAAAATGTGGAATAAAAAATACAAATAAACATCAAAAATACAACATTTATATAATAAGTTTAACATACTTAATTATTCTATTTATAAGCAATTACATAGAGTTTAACTATATCTACATAATTATAAGTATGGCTATATTTATTATTACTAATGTATTGATCCTACTTAAGAAGTAATTATTTTTTATTTTGTGAATCAATATATTTAAACAAATAATCAAATCCTTTTGAGAATACACTCTCTATTTTATCTGAAAACTTTCTACCAAAATTAGAAACATCATTGTTATAGTCTTTTTTTTCATTTACTAAATAATTATTTATATCTATATTTTTACCTTCCTTAACATCATTTTCAAATTTATCAATTGCTTCATCAGTTAATTTTGTTTTCCTTGATAATTCATATTCATAATAACCACTTTGACTTGCGACTACCAAAAACAAAAATACAAGTATCAAAATTATAAAAACAAATTTAAATATATTATTACTTTTCAAATGTATCACCTATATAGTTTGATATTATTTCACCAAGCGCAATTACTGTGTTATACACCTCGTCAATTGTATTTTTATTTCCACCAAACTCTATTAATATACAATTACTAGAAAAATCTTGATTATACACGCCATTAACTCCCTTCCCCTTTTTCTTATATATACCTCTTGATAAACCCGGATATTTTTTTTCTACTTCATCATTAATTGCTTCAGTAACCTTAAGGTTTTCCTCATAGTTTTTATTTTCTAGTCCTATTAAAAACATTACTCTAGCATATTTTTTATCATTAATAGTTTTAGTTGTAATACTATATTTTACTGAATCTCTATGTACATCTATATAAAACTTTAATGAAGGATATTTCTCTTTTGCTTTTTCTAAAAAAGTTTTTGTAACTTTATAACTTGAAGCATACTTCCATTTGTTTTTATTTAGTACTTCACTTACACTAGATTCTTCTACTACTGATTTAATTCCATGTTTTAGAAGTTGTTCTTCTAACATATAACTTGTTGTTAAAACTGTTGGAGTAATATTATATGGTTCATTTTTTTCTATTGTGTATTCTTCCTTTTGATGAGTATTATAAATATATACAATTGGCTCCTTCGTATCTTTAGTATTCTTTATTACTTCAACTTCTTTTGGTATTGTAGGTTTAACCTTATTAAATGCAATTTTTTTATATTCATAGTTAATTATGTCATAAAACTTAATGTTATTCCTATTAACATCTTTAGTTGGAGTCTTTATATAATTAAAATCATTGGAAACATAATCAATAAATGTATTATTATTAAAATTAAATTCAAAAAATTTAAGAGTATTATATGCTCCTACTATTATCAAAACAAATATAAATATAATAAAAATATCTCTTAATCTCTTCATATTATCACTCTATTTCAGTATAAATGATATATAGATATTTTTTTGTCAAAAAAAAGACTACTTTTGTTTTTTAGTAGCCTTCTTAGCTTTTTTATCTTCTACTTCATTAGAAGTTATATTATTCTCAGTTTTTGTAGTCTTTATAGAAAGAATTAATATAGAAATTCCAAATATTACTATTCCACCTAGGCAAATATAGTATTTTAAATATTCCTGTTGCTTTTCTATTAATTCATCTTTTATCTTAAAACTATTTAGTACATTTTTTATCTCTTCACTATCTAGTGAATCTTCATTAGAAGATGATACAGTAACATAATAAATAAAGTTCTTAGATGAGGTAATATATTGTCTTTGATATACAATACTATCTTTTTCATCACTTATTTTATAACTTGATTTTAAATCTATTTTTATTGCTTTATATGATGATATCTTATCTAATGTTACTGAATATTCACTTAAGTTTATTGCCTCATCCAATGAGCCAAAATTCTTTTCCAACTCTTTTACATATTTATTTTTATCTAAATCTGTTTTTTCAAATGATGATATATCTAAATTATTTGTATTATCCTCTGTATATATTAAAATATTTGCGGATACTTCTTCATCTTCACTTTGCCAATAATCATTATTTTCTGATTTTTTAAAACTGTTTGGTATATCTATTCTATATGTAGTAGTATCATATGCATAAACTGGTGAAATACTAAGAACTAACATAAGAATTAAATATATTGCCTTTTTCATAACCTCACCTTTAATTATCCAATTTTACTGATTAATTTATTGTATTCATTTACTTGTTCATCTGTATTAAAAACTATTTGTTCATTCTCAATAGTCCAAGATGACTTATTTTTTACTAAGAAATTTAATACTTCTTCATATACATTTAAAATATCAGTTATTTGAGTTATCTCTTTATTTATATTTGCCTCTTCCTTATCTACAGTACCAATTAAATCATTTTTATATAAGTCTACATAATAACTATCAACTTTTTTTGCTTTTATATAACTAATTATTTTATCATCAGTTAATAATTCATTATATTTCTTTGTAGCTTCTATTAAACTTGTTTTTGTAGATGCAACATAAGCTTTAGATTTAGTAAAATTAGGTCCATCAGCTTTGTAATTACTTGCAGTTAATATATTAGTAAGTTGATCATCTTCTAATATATTAGTTATTGTTTTAACTTCACTTATTACATCTTTTAAATATTCTTTTGCTGCTTCTTCAGTTTTAGCACAATCACCTTTTGTAACAGTCCTATTAAGTCTTTTGTCAATTTCTGTATAATCAATATTTTCCTTACTCATTAAAGTTGTAATATCATTTATTTCTGTTTGTAATTTTTCTTCTTGTTTTATATCAGAAATTATAAAATATACAAATATTGCAACCGCTAAAAAGACTACTATTCCAATAGCAATCAACACTCCTATTAATGTTTTATTCCTTTTCATAAACTCCTCCTCTTAACAATAATAATTCTATCACATAGATACTTTTTTTAAAAGATTAAGTTTATTAAAGATTAGTTATGTTTTGATGGAGAGATTTATTTATTCCGTTTGATATTATTCTACTTAATTTTTCTATTAAAAAGTCAACCTCTTTAGGGGTAACCATCATATTATAACCAATAGGAGTTAAAACTTCAAAAATAAGTTGTCTCATTTCTTCATCTGATAGCTTTCCCACCTCACCTAATAGTCTTTTTTTATCTTCATTAGTTAGTGAAGTATTAGGCTCTTTTAAATAGTTAATTGCAGTAACAGGCCTTAACTTATTTTTAGCATTATTAATATTTTTCTTACTATAACTAAATTTTTTCATTAGATAATTAATTGTATCGCTAACAATTGTAACCGCATCTACAACAGTTGGTATTCCAATCGCAAGTACTGGTATACCCAAAGTATTTATAGATAGTTCACCTCTACTATTACCAACCCCACTTCCAGGAAATATTCCTGAATCCGTTAACTGAATAGTTTTATTTACTCTATCTATTGAACTTGAAGCAAGCGCATCAATTATTATTGTAAAATCAGGCCTTGTTTGTTTAATAATTCCAGTTATTGAATCTTTTGTTTCAATTCCAGTAAGTGCTAATACACTTGGCTTAAAACAAGATACATTTCTATATCCTTCTAATACGTCTATTCCATCTATATCAAATAAATGCTTAGTAATAATAATAGAGTCTGCAACTTTTGGTCCAAGAGAATCTGGAGTTGATTGTGCATTACCAAGCCCTATCACAAGAGTCTTTGCATTACTAGTTATATTCATATACTTTAAAAAATTGGTTAATTCTTTGGTAAATACTTTTTCTACTTTATCTTGATTAGTACTATCGGTTACATCTTCAAAAGTAATAGTTATATATTTACCAGGCTTTTTATTACAATATTTGGAATTCTCATCGGAAATTATTATTTCTGTTACACAAATATCATCTATATTTCTTGTTTTTGTATCTATTTTTCCAAGCCTAGAATCATTTAAACTTTCTATTAATAAGTCCGTTCTTACCTCATATTTGCTTAAATCTATTTCATGTGCCATACTATTCACCTATAATTATTATTAACTATTTGCAATAAAATACACAAATTATTTGCAATTTTGATAATTATTTGTTAAAATGTATGTAGTCGAAAAAAAGAGAGGTGATAACATGCCAAACATTAAGAGTGCTAAAAAGCGTGTTTTAACAAGTGCAAAAAGAAAAGAAATGAATACAGTTAAGAATTCTAGTATGAAAACTGCAATCAAAAATGTTGAAAAAGAAGCAAAACACGGAAGCAAGGATACAGCAGCTGAAAAGTTAAATGTAGCTATTAAAAGAATCGATAAAGCTTGTGCTAGTGGGTTAATACATAAAAACAAAGCAGCTAGAGAAAAATCAAGACTAACAAAATTAAAAAATAATATGGAGTAATTTGAAAGAATTACTTTTTTTATTGTCTTTTTTTGTTTTACTTGTTAAAATTAATTAAGGTGAAAGAATGAAAAAGATATTTACATTTTTGGCTCTTGTAGCTGTTTTAGGATTAACTTTTTATTTTAGAGAAGACATTAGTAAATTTTATGTAGAAAACTTTTCTACTTCTAATAGAGACATTAAACTTACTTATAAAAATGATTACTACAGAGACTTTAATTACAACTATGTTAAAATAACAGATGATTTTAATGCTAAGAGTAAAACTCAGTTAATAAATATATACTATACAATTATAAATAGTGGAATTGATAAATTTACTTTTTATTGTTCTAAATCATATGATAACTGTATAAATGATGTTGTTGGACTTGCTAATAACCAAACTATATTATCAAACATAAATAGTTTTGTTCATCCATTTAATAGTTTTAGTAGTATTGAAACAAAGTATGATTCTTTTGGCAGAGTTACACTAAAAATCAATAAAGCATATACACCCGATCAAATAAAAAGTATTAATAATAAAATGAAAGAAATTATCACAAAACAAGTAAAAAATACTAAAGATGAAAGAGAAATAATCAAAATAATACATGACTATATAATTAATAATACAAAATATGATTCTGATAAATCTGATAGAAACATAGAAAAATATAACTCAAATATCGCATACGGTCCCCTACTTCAAGGATATGGATTATGTGGTGGTTATACAGATGCAATGGCAATTTTTCTAGATTATTATGATATACCAAATTATAAAGTAATAAGTGAAAATCATATTTGGAACGCAGTTTATTTAAATAATAAATGGTATCACCTAGATTTAACTTGGGATGACCCAGTAATGAAAGATGGATCAAACACATTAGAATATACCTTTTTCCTAATTACAACAAAAGAATTAGAAGAGCAAGCAACAAATCAACATATATTTAACAAATCTGTTTTCAGTGAAGTGGCAAAATAAAAAGAAAACCATTAAGTTTTGACTTAATGGTTTTTATTTTTCTTCTTCATTTATTTTATCAATTATATCCTCAATATGTTTTCCATATTCAATAGATTCATCAAATATAAAAGTTAATTCTGGAGTATGTCTCATTTCTACTCTTTTACTTAATTGTCCCCTTATAAATGATTTAGCATGATTTAATGCCTTAATAGTATCAGCCTTTCTAGTCATGTCAAGTACAGTAAAATATACTTTAGCATAACTCAAATCATTAGTTATTTCACAATCTGTAATGGTTACAAATTTTATATCTTCATCTTTAACTTCTTCCATTAAAATACGACTTATTTCTTTAACAAATGTACTTTCTAATCTTTCTATCTTTAAGTTCATAAACATTCCTCCGATGCAATTAGTATATCATGTATAAAGATTATTGTCCATTACACAGCAGAACAAAAGAATAAAAATTAAAATTTTCTTTATATTGAGACTTTATCTCTAAATTTAACGAAAAAGGAACTTTTTTGTAAGTTCCTTTAAACATCTATATCTATAAAGTCATCTATTGTCATTAATCTATCATCTATTTCTTTTAATGACACCTTTTTAGTAGGCTTTTCTTCCTTTAACTCTACATCTTGGACTAAATCCTCTTTTTTAATTAAGGTTACTGCCTTAAATGCATCCAAAACTTGTTCCTTAACTATAGTTGACCCAGTTGAATATCTATCCATAATTGGGAATTCAGAATTTTTAAACATTTTTATTTCACTAGTTTTAATGCCTACATAATCTCTTGAACCTGTTATTAAAGTTTTAACTATTCTATAAGGATTTGTTTTAACTTCTCTTAATATCAATAGTCCCCTTTTAGCACGTGAAGTTTTTTCTAAATCCGTAATCTTTATCCTCTTCGCAGTACCCTTATCAGTAATAACACTTATATACTCGTCTGTATACGCATCAAAATTTGATACTCCAACTACAAAGTCATCTTTTAAATTAATAGATTTAACTCCACTAGTTCTAAGTCCTACTACTGGTATTTCAGATACATCATACCATAAACCATATGATTTATTAGTTGATACAAATATATTATTATACTTGGTAATAAAAGCATCTATTACTTCATCTTCATCTTTTAATTTCATACAATTAATTGGTTTAGTATATCTAAGTGATTTAAAGTCAGATAACTTAGTTCTTTTTACCATACCATTTTTTGTAGAAATAGTTATATCTATATCTTCATCAAAAGATTTAACAGGTATAACTGAGATTATTTGTTCGTCTTGATCTAATTTAATAATATTACTTATATGTTTACCTAAATCCTTCCATACACAAACAGGAATTTCATGAACTGGTAAATATAAGAAATTACCTAAACTTGTAAATACTAATAAAGTATCTAATGTATTAAGTTCAAATAAGCCAAGCACATAATCATTATCTTTTAATGCAGCCTCATCTGTTGAAGACGAATAACTTCTTAGTGAAGTTCTTTTTATATAACCATCTTTAGTAAGCATTACTATTACATCTTCTTTTGGAATCATAACAGTTGTATCAACTTTTAAATCAGTTATTTCATCTTTAATATCTGTCTTTCTTGGAGTAGCATACTCCTTCTTTATTTTTCTTAATTCTTCTTTCATTACATTTTTTAATACTTCATCACTATTTAATATTGACTCTAACCCTTCAATTAATATATGTAATTTTTCTAATTCTTCTTGTAATAATTTAACATCAGTATTAGTTAATCTATATAGTTGTAATACTATAATAGCTTCTGCCTGTGCCTCGGTAAAACCAAATTCTTTTACTAAGTTAGCTCTTGCATCAGCTTTATTAGAACTAGCTCTTATTACTTTTATTACCTCATCAAGAATAGATAAACACTTAATTAATCCTTCTACTATATGAAGTCTTTGTTTAGCATGTGCCAAATGAAACTTAGTTCTTCTAGTTATAAATTCCCTTTGATGAGCAATATAAGCATCTAATATTTCTATTATTCCAAGTTGTTTTGGTCTTCTATTTACTATTGCGATCATATTAAAATTATATGATATTTGTAAATCAGTATTTTTTAGTAAATAATTTAAAACATTCTCCTTATTGCAGTCTTTTTTCAAATCTATTACTATTCTTAAGCCCTCTCTATCTGACTCATCTCTTACTTCAACTATTCCATCAATCTTTTTATCAATTCTAATTTCATCTATTTTTCTTACTAAAAGAGCTTTATTTACCTCAAATGGTACTTCAGTAATTACTATAGCAAGCTTACCCTTACCTTCTTCAAATGAAGTTCTTGCTTTTATTACTACTCTACCTCTACCATTTGTATAAGCACTTCTTATTCCATCTATTCCTTCAACTATTCCTCCTGTAGGAAAATCCGGTCCTTTTACTATATCCATAATAGTTTCTAATCTAGAATTAGGAGAATCTATTCTTTTAATAGTTGCATCTATTACTTCCCCTAAATTATGTGGCGGAATATTTGTTGCATATCCTGCTGAAATACCAGTAGATCCATTTACTAAAAGGTTTGGAAACTTAGCAGGTAAAACAGTAGGTTCTAGCTCAGTATCATCAAAGTTAGGAGCCATATTTACTGTATCATAATCCAAATCCTTTAATAATTCATTACTTATTTTAGATAGTCTTGCCTCAGTATAACGCATTGCAGCTGGACTATCTCCATCCATAGAACCATTATTACCATGCATATCTATATATGTAGTATTTTGTTTCCACCACTGACTCATTCTTACCATTGCTTCATAGATAGAAGAATCACCATGTGGATGGAAATTACCCATTACAGCGCCAACTGTTTTAGCACTTTTTCTATATGGTTTATCATAGGTATTTTTCTCTTTATACATTCCAAAAAGTATTCTTCTTTGAACAGGCTTCAATCCATCTCTTACATCTGGAATTGCACGATCTTGAATAATATATTTAGAATAGCTACCAAATCTATCACTCATTATTTCTTCAAGTGAATATTTATATATTTTATCCATTACATCTTGCATGAAATCACTTCCTTTTTAGGAACATTATATTCCTTTTCATCAAGTAAATATAAATAAGTATTAACATAAGTTTGATCCACTCTTTTTTTCTTTGTAATCACACCTATAATATCTTTAATACAAGAATCATTTAAATATTTATTATAAATCTCCCTATCCATACCATTATTAGGATATTTCACCTTATATTTATTAAATGAATTCACAACATCAGACTCACCTACTTTAGTAAGTACATTTTGATATGTAAATATCGCTCTATCTATATCAGTATCAAAAAATATTTTTTCTAAATCATCTACACTTACATTTCCTAAGTCTAACATATAATTTAAGATAATTCCAAATTGACCAAATTCAGTTAATCTATTTTCTAAATCTTTTTCTGTTATCTTGTCTGTTAATAATGCCATATGTTACTCCTTAAATTGTATAGTCATCTTCTAGACTGAATTCTACATTCTCTTCTATCCAAAGTTTTCTTGGTTCAACACTATCCCCCATTAGAACACTTATTCTTTTCTCAGCAAGAGATGCATCTTCCATATTAACTTGTATTAAGCTCCTAGTACCTGGATTCATTGTTGTCTCAGCTAATTGATCAGCATTCATTTCACCAAGTCCTTTGTATCTTTGAACTTCACATTTTCTATTTTTTACTTTTTCTTGCATTTCTTCCATACTATAGGCATATTCAATATTCTTGCCACATGCTATTTTAAATAATGGTGGCATAGCAATATATAATTTACCTGCTTCTATTAATGGTCTCATATATCTATAGAAAAAAGTAAGTAATAAACACTGAATATGTGCTCCATCGACATCGGCATCGCTCATTATAATAACTTTATCATATTCACAATCATCAATTTCAAAATTAGAACCATATCCAGCCCCTATTGTATATATAATAGTATTTATTTCTTCATTTTTAAGCATGTCCTCAAGCTTAGATTTTTCTGCGTTGATTACTTTACCACGTAAAGGAAGTATTGCTTGAAATTTTCTATCTCTTCCCTGTTTTGCAGAACCACCCGCAGAATCACCTTCTACCAAAAACAATTCATTTTTATTTTTATTTTTTGTTTGAGCAGGTGTTAATTTACCCGATAATGCTCTTTCCTTAGGGTTTTTAGTTTTACCCTTTCGTGCTTCTTCTCTTGCACGTCTTGCAGCTTCTCTTGCAGTTTTACTCCTTAAAGATTTCTCTATTATATCAGTAGCAACTTTTTTATTTTCCTCTAAAAAGTATTGAAGCTTTTCTGTAACAATAGACTCTACTACAGTTCTTGCTTGAGGAGTACCAAGTTTACCTTTTGTTTGACCCTCAAATTGTAGTAATGCCTCAGGAATTTTTAACGATATAACCGCAGTCAATCCCTCTCTTACATCGCTTCCTTCAAAAGCTTTATCCTTTCCCTTTATATATCCATTATTTTTAGCATAATCATTAAATGCTCTAGTAAGCGCAGTCTTAAAACCAACTTCATGTGAACCACCATCTACAGTTTTAACATTATTTACAAAAGATACTATATTTTCTGAATAAGTATCAGTATACTGCATGGCTATATCTACTTCTATTTTATTTTTAACTCCCTCAAAAGATAAAACTTTATGTAGTACATTCTTATCTTCATTTAAGTATTCTACAAATTGTTCTAATCCTCTTTCATAAAAAAACTTACTATCTCTATTTTGCTCTTCATCAATAACTTCAATAGTTAATCCCTTTAATAAAAATGCAGACTCTTGCATTCTTTCACATATTGTTGTATATGAAAAATTACAAGTTTGAAATATCTCTGGATCGGGTAAAAATCTTACTGTTGTACCTGTTTTATTAGTAGTACCAATTTTTTTAAGTGGAACAGCAACTCTACCGCCATTCTCAAATCTTATTTGATATTCGCCCTTATCTTTTTTTATAGTAACTTCCATCCATTTTGATAATGCATTAACAACACTAGCACCAACACCATGAAGACCACCAGATACTTTGTATCCTGATTCTTCAAACTTACCACCAGCGTGCAATACTGTATAAATAACTTCAGGTGTAGATTTACCACTTTCATGCATTCCAACAGGAACACCACGTCCTTGATCCTCTACAGAAACACTACCATCCCTATGTAAAATGATTTTGATATAATTACCAAATCCATTTATAGCCTCATCGATAGCATTATCTACTATTTCCCAAACTAGATGATGTAATCCTCTTTTATCTGTAGATCCAATATACATACCAGGTCTTTTTCTTACTGCCTCTAATCCCTCTAATATTTTAATTGAATGTTCGTCATACTTTAATGCCATCTTATTCACTCTCCTAAATCATTATAGCAAAATTTTCTTACAAAAAAAAGAAATTAGACAAAAAACTTTACATTTATTTCTATCTAATATTCTAATTCTTACCATATTTTTTTAGTAATACTTTATCCTTAGTAGGAAGCTTTACATAAAAAGGTAATAACTTTCTTTCCTTATTTTCATCAGTTAACGTTGATAATGTAGATAAATATTCCTTGCATTTATCATTTTCTATTTTAGTATGACCTTCTCTTATATTATCCTCTATTACTGATTCAAATTCTTCTGCCTTATTAACATAAAATCCCATATAATTATATAAAAGTTCATTTATACAAAAATGTTTTAAAAGAGATTTCATATTATATTCGTTTAGATACCCACAGTCATGCGCTAAATAGTCATAAACATTTCTTCCATAACTATCGTGTATACAAAGGTTTTCAAAAAATACATCCCTTAACTTACTATCTTCTACACCAAGACTTTTCAAATATCTTAATTCATATAAAGAAAGATCACTACATCTCATTTCATATAAAAAGTTATTTTTAATTCTTTCTAACAATTTATCGCTATTTTTAGATTCAACTATTATCCTTGTAAAAAAAGCATAATCTCTTTTTTCCAAAATAATTTCTAATGTAGGTACATCTAATAAATCTATAAATAGTATTTTATCATCCTTTATTAATGAGTTCTTATATCCAGATAAATATAAAAATTCAAATATTTCTTGTTTATCCTCTACAGAAGAATTCTTAGTAGCATTTATAACATATTGATACAAATTATCTCTTACATATTTACTAAGAAGAGAATTATACTTAGAACCATGTTCATCGTACCATCTATATTCAAAGCCATTCTTCCATTCGTCTATAGTCTCTTTTGAATAATGAGATTCAAAAGAAGCTCTCATATCGTCAATTAATTTCACATAAAAATCTTTTGTATTCATAATCCTCCTTAATTCACTGCCCTCTTAAATAGTTTTTCTAGGTCATATTTAGAATAACTTATTATTGTAGGTCTTCCATGAGGACATGTAAATGGGTTTTTAGTATTTCTTAAGTTTTCTAGTAATATTTCTATATCTTCCATAGTAATAAAATCATTTGCTTTTATACTCATTTTACATGCAAGAGTTATTGCGACATGTTCTATAAACTTACCATAATCAAATGACTCTTTTTCTATTACTATATTTATTATTTTTCTTATTGCTTCTTCAGCCATATAAGTTGGTAACCATGTAGGATGTACTCTAACTATAAATGTATTTATTCCAAATTCTTCTATTTCAAATCCCATATCTAGTAAGACACCTATATTATGTTTAAGCCTTATAGCCTCATCTGTAGGCAATTCAATTTTAATAGGTACTAAAAGAGCTGTAGTATCATGTTTTACCTTTTTCATTTCAGTAAAATACTTTTCATAGTTAATTCTTTCTGCAGCTGCATGTTGGTCTATTATATACATACCATCTTCATTTTCACATATTATATATGTTCCATGCACTAAACCAACTGGGTACATCTTTTTAAGCCTTTCTGTTGGCTTATTAGGTTCTTCTACCTCTTCAAATGACTCTTCGTTATTATTAAGTGCCAAATCAAAATCAAGTCTTACCTCTTCAACCTTATCATAATCTTTATAATTATCATTATAAACGGATGGCTCTTCACTTACACTATAACTAGTTATAGGACTAGGTTTAATCTCTTCATGTTTAGCTTTAGGAATAAGTGTTAACTCTCTTAAGGTTTTACTTATAACATCAGTTATTAAACTTTTTAACGTATCCATTTTAGAAAACTTAATATCCATTTTAGTTGGATGTATGTTTATATCTACTAGTATTGGATCAACTTCTATATTAATAACTACAATAGGAAATTTATCTATCATCAAATATGTGTGATACGCCTCAGTAATAGTTCTATTTAATTCATTATTTTTAATATATCTTCCATTAACAAAAGTTATAATACTAGATCTATTTGGTTTTGATATTTCAGGATAACATATATATCCTTTAATTACATAATCATCATTTGAAGCATCTATCTTAACCATTTTTTTAGCTACTTCAACACCATAAATATTATTTATTACTTTTAAAAGATTTCCATGTCCTTCTGTATTTAGTAATTGTTTATTATTATTAGTAAGTACAAATTTTATATTTGGATATGATAGTGCCATTTTATTTACATATTCTGTTATATTAGCAAGTTCAACATATAAGTTTTTTAAGTATTTTAATCTTACTGGAGTATTATAGAATAAATCTCTAACTATAAATTTAGTACCTTTCGCAAGATCTGCGGATTTAACATAATTAATCTTACCACCAACTATATTAACTTCAGTTCCAACTTCACCATTTGATGTTTTTAACGTAACATTAGATACCGCAGCAATTGAAGGCAACGCTTCTCCTCTAAACCCTAGGCTTTCTATATTAAATAAATCATTAAGTGACTTGAGTTTACTAGTTGCATGACGTGAAAAAGCAAGAGTTGCATCCTCTCTATCCATTCCTACTCCATCATCTGTTACTATTATTTCACCTACGCCGCTGTCTAATAAGTCAATTTTAATAGTTGTTGCGCCTGCATCTATAGAGTTTTCTACTAATTCCTTTACTACATTCATAGTCTTCTCTATAGCCTCACCTGCAGCTATTTTATTGGATAAATCCATACTCATTACTTGTATTTTTGACATAATATCACCACCTAATCAAGTTTTTTTAAATATTCATATAAATTAATTGCTACATCATTTGGAAGTACTTCAGATAATTCTTCTATTGTTGCTTCTTTTATTTTCTTTAAAGACCCAAATTGTTTTAAAAGAGCCTTTTTTCTAGTATCACCAATTCCAGGTGCTAAATCTAATATACTTGATAACATTCCCTTACTTTTAATGTTTCTATGGTAACTTATCGCATATCGATGAACTTCTTCTTGTATCTTATTTAAAAATACAAATAAGTTACTTCTTTTATCTATATCAACAACACTTAAATCTTCATCAATTAATAAGTTTGTTTTATGCTTATCATCTTTACTAAGCCCCACTACTCTTATATTAAGTCCAAGAGATGTTACAACCTCTTTAATGACATTAATCTGTAATGCACCACCGTCTGCGACTATCAAATCAGGAAGTACAGACTCTTCCATCAAAGCCTTATAATACCTTCTATATACAACTTCTCTCATTGCACTTAAATCATCTTTAACTGATGCATCAATTCTATACTTTCTATACTCTTTTTTATTAGGAATAAAGTCATCAAAAACAACCATACCACCAACATAAAAGGTCCCGAATAAATGAGAATTATCAAATGCTTCTATTCTACTTATCCTTTTCATATTAAGTTTATCCTGAAGTAATTTAATAGCTTCAATTCTTGCATCATTACTTTTTTTAATAAGTTCTTCACGTTCATTTAATATTACCTTAGCATTATCATATTCCATATCTAAAAGGCTCTTTAATTTACCTTTTTTAGGAGTTAGAATCTTTATACCCAAGTATTCTTCTAATAAAGAATTATCTAATCCATCAGGTATTAATAACTGCTTAGGTTTAATACCATTTTTCTCATAAAAATTAATAATAAACTCTAATACTGAATCTTCTGGTGAAGTAAAATATTCAAATATTTTAGAATCTCTTCCAAATAGTAATCCACCTCTTATAAAGAAAATTACCACAGATAAATAATTATCATGATAATAATAATTAATCATATCAAAATCTTCATTATTATTTAAATCTATTTTTTGCCTTTTTAGAGTTATCTCTATATCATTTAACATCTCTCTTAATTCAATAGCTCTTTCATAATTTAGAGACTGACTAGCTTGTTCCATTTCAGACTTTATCTTATTTGTTATAGGAGCATGATTCCCTTTTAAAAACGACATTATTTCTAAAGACATCTCTTTTGTATCTATATTTTTATTAACACAATATCCTAAGCACTCACCAATATGGTAATATAAACATTCTTTTTTAGGAAGACCATTACATTTTTTTAGTGGATAAACTCTATTTAATATTTCAACAGTTCTTTTTGCGGCTTTAACATTTGGAAATGGACCAAATAACTTATTTTTATTTTTCTTTCTTTTTACATTTCTTACTACTTTTAATGAAGGATATGGCTTTTCTATAAATTCTATATAAGGATAACTTTTATCATCTTTAAGTAATATATTATATTTTGGATTATATTTTTTTATAAGAGTTATTTCAAGTATTAGGGATTCAATTTCTGTAGATGTTACAATGTATTCAAAAGTATCTATATCATTAACAAGCATTAATGTCTTACCAGTTTGTGTTTTATTAAAGTAACTACTAAGTCTTCTTTTTAAGTTCTTAGCTTTACCAACATATATTATTATTCCATCCTTATTCTTCATTTGGTAACAACCAGGAAGTGTTGGAACTAATGATAATTTATCTTTAAACTTTTTCATACTATCCCTCACAAACTATCTTTATTATATAATAAATTCATGCTTTTTAAAAGAGTAAGATTTCTATTGACAAAGTAAGAAAGGTATGTTAATATATACAACCAAAGAGAGGGGAGACTTTGGATATGAGTACAAATAGATTAGATGAAATTTTAAATTATTCAGCAATCGCATATGCTACACTAGCTGATTATGTAACACCTATCACAGAAACAGATGTTGAAACTTTTGAAAACTATGCTGATATGTATTGTCAAAAAGGAAATGAACATCCTGAGGCTAGAACTACTAGAGATAATGATATTAGAACTATTTTAGGAAACAAAATATTTAGTGATCCTAGAGTTTCTACTAATACATTAATTTCAATGAAACTTGGTATGATATTTGGAAATACTGAATTATGGGAAGACATCTCAAGTATTCCAGAATTAACTGATGAAAAAATAGCTAAGTTATATGGTACTAGTGTTGACAATGTACAAATGATGCATACTTTTTCAGCTAAAGCTAAAGAACTAGAAGAAGCTAAAAAGTTGAATAAATAATTAAGGACTTTAAAAAAAGTTCTTTTTTTTGTATAATTTTCTTGGTGATTGTATGAAAACTATTAAAGAAAACACAATTTCTAAATATGAAATTAATAAATCAATATTTATTTGTTGTTTATATAAAATAAATTCTATAGATGAGGTTAAAACCTATTTAGAAGAAGCTAAAAATACTTTTAAGGACGCTACTCATTATACATATGCATATATTATTGATGAAGCTAGAAAATCATCTGATGATGGAGAACCTGGTGGAACAGCAGGTGTTCCAATTATGGAAGTATTATTAAAACATGAATTAAACTATGTATTATGTATTGTAATTAGATATTTTGGTGGAATAAAATTAGGCGCTGGAGGCCTTGTTAGAGCATATAGAAAATCAGCTTGTATTGGAATAGATAATTCTACTCTACTTAATCTAGTAGATGGCTATAAAATAGAAATTACTGTTTCTTATGAGGAACAAAAAAATATAGAAAAACTTATTAAAAATTATACATTTTCAAAAACTTATACAGATATAGTAAAATATGAACTAAATATTAAACAAGATGATATAAATATTTTAAATAGTAAAAATATAAACTATAAAATTTTAAAAACATTAAAAATAGAGCTTTAAAGCTCTATTTTGTTTTGGATTCTGTATCTGTTTTTTCTTTTACTCCAGGTCTAAATAATGACTTCATACTACTATACCAACAATCTTTTTTACATTCTTCAAATATATCATTTATTTCTAATGTTCTATCATGTTGGAAATTTTGTGCTAGATAATCATTCATTTGTTGTAGATTAACATTCTCAGCAGATGCCATGAATACTTCATATGCTTCATTTAATTTTTCTACCATTACGCCTCTTATATTATCATTAACTTTATTAGGGTTTATTCCCATATTATCGGATTTGAATTTTTCATCTACCATATCTTTTATTAAAGATTTAATATCTGATGTATTTATACATTGTCCTAGTATTTCTTCTTCTGTTATATCAACACCAAATATATTATGTATTTGTTCAGTTAAACCATCATAATCAATATGAGTTCTTGTAAGCCTTGCACGTGGTTTATCTATCCTTTTTTTCTTTTTAGGTGGTACATTATCTTTTAATATACTATCTATAGTTGAATAAACCATATTGTCAAATGGGATACTTAAATCTTTTGTTTGTATTACTTGTTTTCTATCATTTAATATAGATGAAATTATTGCAGAAGTAGCAAAATCCATACCATCTGATGAAGCAAGTTGCATTCCGATTGAATATTCATTTACAGCTTGTGCATCACTTATCGCATCATCTATTTCGCCATCCATTTCTAGATCGGTTACATATCCATTATCTTTTGCTTCATTATATATTTTCTTTTGAACACGAGCATCTACACCAAGTTTATCTAAATCATCAAATGAAGCAAAAACTCTATATTCACCCGGCTCACCTTGGCGACCTACTCTTCCTTCTACCTGTTTATCATTTAACGAAGTTAAGAATGGTTCTGCTTGAATACATTTTAATCCTCTTGCTCTTTTTCTTTCTAATTCTCTTGCATCAGTATCTAATATATCTTTATATTCATCATTAGAATTATACATTTCTATTATATCATCTATTACTTCCTTAAATTTATCTGGATCAGCTTTAACATGTTTTAATACTTCCCCTACATATTCTCTACCAAAACCAGGTTTATTTAAAGTAAGCCATCTACCTGCAGCTTCAGTTAATATAACCTCCTCAAGTGCATCCATTTCTTCACTATATTCAACTTTTATATCAGTTCCACGTCCAGCCATTTCAGTTGCGATTGTGACAGCGCCAACCCTACCTGCCTTACTAATTATATCTGCCTCTTCCTCTAAAGACTTTTCTGCGATTAAAAGGTTTGGCTTTTGAGATAATTTTAATTTTTCTACAAGAGCAAAAATTTTCTTTGCTTCTTCAGAATTATTAGTAACTACTAATACCGGTTGACCAGTCTCATTCGATTTTCTAACTTCTTCTACAATAGCTTCTATTTTCTTATCATCACTAATATATACAGCTGTAGGTTCTACACTAACACCAATAGGTTCTGGATTATTTTGTGGATCCTTATAGTACTCATATTCAACATTACGAGGTACCGTAAATGTTGGCTTACCAAATATTACATCAACCGATTTAGTAGATGTTCCTGTCATACATGAGAATCTAGGATATCTATACATAAGTGCCCTAACAGAAATTGATGCAACACTTGAGTCTAATATATTTACATCATCATTTAAAGATGTAGTTATTCCCTCTTTTAATTCAATTGCTTCATGTAATCCATCAGTATATCTACTATTTGCTAGTATTCTACCATCTTTTAATACAACAACTTCCTTCTCACCAGTTTCACTATTTATAATAACATCATAGTCCTTACCCTTTTCAAAAGTATGTCTTGCTCTTAGGGCATTCATTACATATTTCCTTGTTGATAATTCTTCTTCACCACTTAACCATTTTTCATTAAGCTTTGCAAATTCTGGCATTCTAGTATCTTTTACTGCCTTATCAAGTCCATCAGGTGAAAAATAGCATTTACCTTTTGGAGAAATCATATAATCTACACCCTGTACATAATCAGGACATTCCATAATGAAATCTTTTCTAGCAGTTAATAATTCAGTCATTTCATCAAACATTGCATAACAGAATAATGCTTTTTCACCCTCTTCTGTTAAATATATTTCTGATTTTGCAGCATTACCATTTAATACAATTAAGTTATTTGATTTTAATACCTCATCGTCATGCTTTTTACTTGTATAATAATCAAATTCTTCCTCTAATGTTGTAGTATATGTTTTTGAAGACAAATACTTTTCGATTTTAAGTGCTTTTTGCATAAGCCTTTTAGCACGTTCATTTTCTTTTTCTTGACGATTTGTTTCTATTTCATTTGATGAAGACAATATAAATGGTGACATACTTAAAAGTATTAAGTCAGCTTCATCTACTATTGCATAACTAAGTGGAGAAGACATTACCATTTCATCTTCATTTTTTGCATATGTATCTTTTAAATAATCAAATGCAATTGAGTTTATTGATGAGTAAACTATATTAGAATTATATACTTTTTTCTTTTCATTTATATCTTGATCCTCTGTTTTACTAAGTCCAACACTCATTCCTAAAAGTTCAAATGCACTTTTATTCTTTTCATAATCTCTTTGTGCAAGATAATCATTTGTAGTTATTACATCTACTCTATCACCAGACAGTGCATTTAAATATGCAGGTAAAAATGCTATTAGGGTTTTACCTTCACCAGTCTTAATCTCAGAAACCTCACCCTTATTAAGCGACATACCAGCAATTAATTGTATATCATATGGAGTCATACCATTTTTTTCTGTATAAGCAAGAGAAGCAAGTGCAAATGCAGAAGGTAAATACTCATCCAACACAATTTCCTTATCATAACCATCATTTATTTTTGATTGTATAGATTCTCTTAATATTTTACTCTCAGTCAAAAATTTATTTAATTTAATATATTCAGGCATCTTTTTATTTAAGCTAGACTTCAAACTAGACATATTTTTAGAAATAGTTTTAAAATAGTCCATAGTAATAGATAAATCTATATCAATTTTATTTTCCCTAAACATTTTTACAACAGCAGATAATACATTATTACCTTTGTTAATTTCACTTTTAACATAAGGTTCTATCTTTTTAAGGGCTTGTCTATAAGAAGGCACACGTTCATATAAAAGCATAAGCGCAGATGCCTTAACAAATTCATTTGAATTAAATGCTTCAACATTTTTATCATATGCCTTAGTTATTTTACTTAATGCACCAACTATATCTTGATCTACATCTACACCCATACACCTTAAAATAAGTTGTATTTTCTTTTTGTTTTTCTTTATATAGCCAATATCTTTAGATAATTTTTCAACATTAGAAAAAATTTCTCTATCTTTTTCATCTAAAAGTTCAGATTCTAGTAAATCCTTAAAATAATATTCAAGTCCTTCAATACCATTTTCCAAACAATAAGAAATCTTTTGATTTATTTGTTCTGTTGGCTCCTCCTGAAGTTTTTCCTTATATACCTCTATACATCTTTTTATCTCAGGAATTCTCTCTTCATAACTTCTAAATTCCCTTTTTTGTGCCGACGCTTCTAATTTATTATATAATCCCATAAGTGCACCTCTTTTTATTTTATACTTAACCTTATTTTACTACAAATTTCTACCTTTATCAATTTATTTTTTTGCTCTTGGATGGCATTTAAAATAAACCTCTTTTAATCTATCATTTGTAATATGTGTATATATAGAAGTTGCAGTTAAACTCTCATGTCCCAAAAGTTCCTGAACTGTTAATAAATCACACCCTTCATTAAGCAAATGAGTTGCGAAAGTATGCCTTAACATATGTGGAGATATTTTTTTATCTATAGTAGTTTTATTTATAATATTATCAAGAATATATCTTACTCCCCTAGTTGTTAACTTACCACCTCTATTGTTTAAAAATAAATATTCACTTTTTTTAACATTAAGACTCTTATATCCTTCATTTAAATATAATTCTAATATAGATTCCGCATAATCTCCAAATTCTACAATTCTTTCTTTATTTCCTTTTCCAAGAACCTTAATTTCTTCACCATTTATGTCACTAACTTTAATATTAACTAATTCAGATACCCTAACCCCAGTAGCGTACAACATCTCAAGTAATAATCTATCTCTTTGACCAAGTGCTGTATTTAACTTTGGAACTTGAAACATTTCTTCTAATTCGTTATAGTAAAAAAATCTAGGTAAATGTCTTTCCTTCTTAGGAAGAGATACCAAAGAAAAAGGATTAGAATTCATAACTTTATTATTTATAAGATACTTATAAAATCCTCTTAAAGAACTTATTTTTCTTGAAACTGTGGTTGACTTATTCTTCTTTTCATCCAAATGAATTAACCATGCCTTAACAACATCATAACCAACCTCACAAATATTAATACATTCGCTATTTATATAATCTAAAAATTCTTCTATATCAATACTATAACTATGTATAGTCTCATCAGAGTAATTCTTTTGATATTTTAAATATTCTAGATATTCACTTAAGTATTTCATATATCTTACCTCAAATAAACTATACATCAGTTAAGAATTTTAGTCAATTAAGGTAAAAGAAAAAAATGCTACACAACATTTGCATTAGCATTTCTATCTTTTATAACTTTTACATAATTATTTGTTTTACTATCCTCATTAATTAATTTACTAATTGAAGGATATATTTTTAGATTAGTAACTTTTTTATATTCTTTATTTCTTATTTCCTTATTATAATCATTTATAAGTAATCTTAAATTTCTTGATACGTAATATAATTCTTCATTATCAAGTGATATAAGTTTTCTTTTCCAAATATCAAGTGTATCTTCAAATACACCTCTTAATATTCCAAGTTTAGAATTAGTACTTATAAATTCAAATAAGTCTCTAGTATCAACCCTGTATTCTTCATTACTTATTTTTGCATCAATTCCATTTTTTCTTGCATAAACATATTCATTATATGATAGCTTAACTGAGAAATTTATTGTACTAGAAAGCTCACTAGAATCTAGAAACTTCTTAATAAAAGCTTTACCCTTACTATTATACAATAGCTTTCTTGCTCTTTCGGTTTCGCTATATACCTTTTCATAGAAATTATCATATATATTAACTGGTTTAGTATCATTATATAATGTTGGAATTTTCTCCTTAAGAGAATTACTTCTTATATAGAAAGTATTAATTGCACCTTGCTTATTTTCATCTATTTTATATGAATAATGCTTTTTTAATTCATTAGAATTTTTATATGTTTTAGTTATAGAATCTATATAAAACAGACTACCACTTTCTAATATGATTTGATTCTTATCATCATTTTGTGGTATATAAACTAATAATGCTTTTGACATGTTGCATCATCCTTTCTAATTTTTGTTAAGGGTTTATAGTACCACTACTAAATAAATAAGTCAACTAATATTATAATTAAATTTTATCATAATATCCATTAATTAATGATATAACCTAATTTTTTCAACTCTAAAAGCACTATTTTTGATAATTTTACCTTTTTCAAAGACTTTATATCATAAAAATCAGCACCCATTGAATCATCATTTACTTCATCTATTTTAATATTATTATTAACTTCTCCATTATAACTAATAATTTTATAAAAAATTCCAATATGATGAACCCTAAATAGGTTGTTGTTATATTCCCATGTAAAACTCACACTATCAGAATCAATTAAATCATATTCAGTAAGTTTAATACCTACTTCCTCTACTAATTCTCTTTCTAATGCTTCCTTAGGAGATTCATCAAATTCTATAGTGCCGCCTGGTAAATCAAGCAAGCCTTTATAAGGTCCATTTCCCTTTTTAATTAAAAGTATTTTATCATTTTTTATTAATATACCATACACACCTAAGTGTCTAAATTCTTTCATTTTACACCTCAAAAAAAGATAAAGTTATCTCTTTATCTCATTTAAATCATATGTTTCTATAACATCGTTTTCTTTTATATCTTGGTAGTTTTCTAAAGTAATACCACAGTCCATATCTTTCTTAACTTCTTTTACTTGATCTTTTTCTCTTTGAACTGATTTAATACTTCCAGTATATAAAACTATACCATCTCTTATTAATCTTGCTTTTGAACCATTTTTAATAACACCATCGGTTACGTGTGATCCCGCTATATTACCAACTTTAGAAAATTTAAATATTTGTCTTATTTCAGCATGACCAGTAACTATTTCTTCATAAACTGGTTCTAGAAGACCTTTCATAGAATTTTCAATATCTTCAATCATTTTATAAATAATATCATATAATTTTATTTCTACATTATAATCTTTAGCAAAATCCATTGTTTTAGCATTTGGTCTTACATTAAATCCAATAATTATAGCATTTGATGCATTAGCCAATGTGATATCACTTTCAGTAATTGTACCTACTCCCCCACGAATTACATTAACCTTAACACCCTCTACATCTATTTTACTTAGACTTTGTTTTATAGCTTCTAGACTTCCATTTACATCAGTTTTAAGTATTACAGCTATTTCTTTAGCACCACTTTTTATAGCGCCAAATAAATCATCTAATGTCATTCCACTTCTGTTTGTATCTTTTTCTCTTTTTCTATTTTTTCTTTGAAGTGCAATCGATTTAGCTTGTTTTTCTGTTTCAAATGCCATGAACTTATCCCCCGCAGATGGAGTTTCATTAAGTCCAGTTACTTCAACAGGCATTGAAGGTGGTGCTTCTACTATATCAACACCCTTATCATTTTTAAGAGTTCTTACCTTACCAAATGATTCACCAACTACTATTGGATCTCCAAGTCTTAATGTACCATTTTGTACTAGAAGGGATACAACTGTACCTATTTTTTTATCTAACTTAGATTCAATTACAGTACCACTTGCATATCTAGAAGGATTAGCTTTTAAATCATTCATTTCACTTACAAGTAAAATATTTTCTAGTAATCCATCTATTCCTTCCTTGGTCTTAGCAGATATCTTATTAACTAAAATATCTCCACCCCATTCTTCAGGAGTCAAACCATTTTCTACTAATTCAGTCATTACTCTATCAATATTTGCATTAGCAACATCAATTTTATTAATAGCAACAATTATAGGAACACCTGCTGCCTTAGCATGATCTATTGCTTCTTTTGTTTGTGGCATTACACCATCATCAGCTGCGACAATTATTATTACTATATCAGTAATACTAGCTCCACGTGCTCTCATTTGAGTAAAAGCCTCATGTCCAGGGGTATCTATGAATGTAATTTTCTTACCATTTAATTCAACTTGATATGCCCCAATTGCTTGAGTTATACCTCCAGCTTCACCGCTTACAACATCAGTCTTTCTAATCGCATCAAGTAATGAAGTTTTTCCATGGTCAACATGTCCCATTATAGTTACAACAGGAGGACGTGGTACTAAATCCTTTTCATCACTTTCTATATCATAATTTTCAAAATTACTTATATCAACATTTTCTTCATTTTTTAAAACCTTGTCATAATCAATTACAAGTAATTCTGCGATATCATTAGTTAATGAGTAATTAACATTAGCCATAATACCTAATTTCATTAGTTTTTTAATTAAATCTAATGGATTAACACCTAATTCACTAGCTAAATCTGATACTGTCATATTAGCTTTATATACAATAACATTTTCATCTTTACTCTCATTAGATTGTAATTTTTCACGATGTTTATACATTTCTTTTCTCATAGATTTGAAATTATTATTAGATTCTTTCATATCTACTTTTGTTTTAACTTTTTCTTTTTTCTTATGATTATCCACATCAATTTTTTCATCACTAATTAGTTTTTCAACCTTTTCATCTAATTCATAATCATAATCATCTTCTACTTCATCAACAGAAGTATCTTCTTCTTTAACTATATAGTCTTCCATTTGTTGTATTTCATTATCAAGTAATGTTATATCATCATCAGATAGTATGTCATCATCATTTGATGCAGAAATATCTAGTCTTTTACAAAGTTCTAATATTTCTTCTTTGGTTTTATTAACATCAAGAGCATATTCTAATATATTCATTATTTTTGCACCTCTTTTCTTTAATTTATAATTTTAGTGTTATCTCCTTACCAGTTAAATTATACTTTCTATAAATAACACCACAAGCATCTAACATTTTCTTAGATGCGACTACTGAATCAGTTCCATCATATTTATCACTCATATATATAACTTCTTTGATTCCAGATTGAATTATTGCCTTTGCACACTCATTGCATGGGAAAAGTGCAACATACAACCTACATCCTTTAACAGATGTAGGAGCATTAAGTATAGCATTCAACTCACCATGACAAACATAAGCATACTTTGTATCTAAAAACTTCCCTTCTCTTTCCCAAGTCATGAATTTATCATCATCATATCCAGTTGGTGCTCCATTATAACCTACTGATATAATTTTGTTTTCATCATTTACTATGCAAGCTCCCACTTGAGTTGATGGATCCTTACTTCTTTGTGAAGATAATAAGGCAATTCCCATAAAATATTCATCCCAATTAATATAGTCTTTTCTTTTCATATTATTCCTACTTTACATAATTTTTTAATTCTTCAAACAAAGTATCTGGAACTTCTACTTCAAGTGCCTTGTTTAATGCTTTAGTCTTTTTAGCTTTTTCAAATACTTCTAAATCTTTTTTTAAATAAGCTCCTCTTCCATTAGCTCTTAGAGTCTCATCAATTATTATTTCCTTATCAGGAGTTCTAACTACTCGTATTAACTCTTGCTTTGGCAATTTCTCTTTTGTAACTATACATGTTCTAAGTGGTATTTTCTTTGTTTTCATAGTACCTCCTAGTCTTTAAAGTTAATTCCCATTTCACTTGCTTGTTCTTTATTTTTTATATCAATTTTATAATGAGTTAATTTAGATGCAAGTCTAGCGTTAAGACCTTTTTTACCAATTGCTAGTGAGAAATTATCTCCATCAGCTACTACTATTGCTTCTTGCTTCTTTGGATCTGTTATTATTACATGTAAATCTTTTGCTGGTGATAGAGCATTAGCAATAAATACAGCTGGATCTTTATCATACTTAACTACATCTATTTTTTCTCCATGTACTTCATTTAATATTCTTGCAATACGACTACCTTTTTCACCTATACAGCATCCGATTGGATCAATGTTAGAATATTCTGAATAAACCGCAACTTTACTTCTTACACCTGCTTCTCTAGCAACACTATATAATAATATAGTACCATCTGATAATTCAGGTATTTCAAGTTCAAATAATCTTTTTAAGAATCCATAATGATTTCTAGATAGAAGTATAAATAGTCCTTTTCCACTATTATCAACTTTACTTACATATACTTTAATTTGTTTACCCATTTCAATCTTTTCACCAGGTATGCATTCTTTTTTAGGTAATATACCATTTGTTCTGCCAAGATCAATAAAGTAATTATCAACATCTTCAAGTGCTACTGTACCAACTAATAATTCATCTTGTTTATCACCAAATTCATCCATTATAGCATTACGTTCAGCTTCTCTCATCTTTTGAATTATTACTTGTTTAGCAGTAGCTGCAGCAACTCTACCAAAATCTTTTGGAGTCACTTCTGTATCAATTGTATCTCCAACATTAAGTGTTTTATTGATTTTTCTTGCCTCAGATAATGTAATCTCTGTATCTAAATCAGGATCTTCTGCATCATCATCCACAACAGTAAGATAAGAATACACTTTTATATCCCCTGTTTTTCTGTCTATAAATATTTTTGAATTAGTTAAAGAATCAAAATTCTTTTTATATGCAGTTGCTAGTGCTAACTCCATTGCTTCAAAAACATATTCTCTGTCTATATTCTTTTCTTTTACAATTGCATCTACAGCTTTAATAAATTCTTTGCTATTCACTTTTACCATCTCCCTTACTTTTAGCATAGATATCTAAGATATAAGCTTCATCAATTATATTAGCATCATCTAATATAGGATTAATAATTCTAGTTGCCATTACTACTGTATTAATAGGAATTATCTCTTCAGCATCTAGTACTATATGAAGAAATTTATTGCTTCCTTCCTCATCTAAATACACATCATCAATCCATACATTAAGCTTATTTAGACTATCTCCTACTAATTCTATAATTTTTTCTTTCAAACTATCACTCCTTCTCAAATATAAAGAGCAGGACCTAAGCCCTACTCTTTCGTTGCTAAATACATTATAACATAATTCTCCGTCATTACAAGTGATTTTAAGTATTTTTAGATTTTTCTGTTGCCTTATAGTTTTCTCTTTGAAGACTTAGTATTTCACTTTTTAACTCTTCTGTTACTTCTTCAACTGTTTTTTCACCAACATCTATAGGATTACCAAAACGTACCATTAAGTTTTTACTTCTAAACTTATACTCGCCAGTTACAGCAAAAGGTACTATAGGACAATTAATTTCTCGTGCCATCTTAGCTGCTCCTTTTTTAAATGGAAGTAATTCTGCCTCAGTCCTATTTCTAGTTCCTTCAGGAAATAATCCAACCGCACTACCCATCTTTAAATATCTGATTGCTTCTGCTTTGGCAACACCATTATGTGCACTTCTATCAACACTTATACATCCAACAAGTTTAAAAAATAATCTGTGTTTTCCTTCAAAATATTCTTTCTTACTCATCCAATGTATTGTTCTTTTGGTTGATGCAATAACAGGAAATTGATCCATAAAATGTAAGTGGTTACCGCATAATAATATCGCACCATTTTTAGGAATTACCTCTTTATTTATTATTTTAGGATTATAATAAAACTTAAAAATTGGCGTTAAAATAAACCTTAATACTCTATAGAATACAGGATTTTTTTTACTCATTCCTGCCTCCTTTTTCTAACTCTTTATAGTTAATTTTTCCAAATAAAGTTTTTGGAAGGCTTTCACGATACTCGTACTCTTTTGGCCAAGAGAATCTAGAAAGATTTTCCTCACATAATTCTTTAATTTCTCTTTTGATTTTTGAAGTTGGTTTTTCACCAGACTTTAATACAATAAATGCTTTCGCAACTTTTACTTTATGTGGATGTGGTATTCCAACAACAGAACATTTCAACACTTTAGGATGACGTTCTATTACTTCTTCTATTTGTGCAGGATATACATTATAACCACTTGAAACTATCATTCGTTTTAATCTTTGTGTAAAATATATAAATCCATCAGGTGCAATATAACCCATATCACCTGTATGTAACCAAAGCTTACCATCTTCATGATATTGTAATACCATATTTGTTTCTTTTTCATTGTCTAAATATCCAATCATTACAGTAGGACCACTTACACATATTTCTCCTTCTTCTCCAAAAGGAAGCACTTCTTGGCTTTCAGGAATACATATACAATAATCATTTCCAGTCATTGGTATACCAACACTACCAGGTTTATTAACTCCATCAACTGTAAAACAAGTTGCCGCAACTGATTCAGTCATTCCATAACCTTTACCAATTGTTATACTTGCACCATGCCCTCTTAAAAAAGTATTTACCTTTCTTTCAAGAGACTCAGTCAAATAATCTCCACCACTAATTACATATTTAATAAAGCTTAAATCCACCCCATCAAATTTATCATTGTTTATCATAGCTTCCCAAAGAGTTGGAACACCAGCCAAAACATTTGGATTATCCTTAACCATTATTTTATAGAACCTCTTAGAATCAAACTCTGGCATTAAAATTACTTCAGCCCCAAGAGTTAATGGGGTATGAACGCAAACACCAAGTCCAAATCCATGAAATACAGGTAATATTGTAAGCATTTTATCTGTTGGCCTTACCTTTTTTACATTAAACTTACATTGTTGTGCCTCTGCATTAAAATTATAGTTTGATATTAATATTCCTTTAGGAACCCCTGTTGTACCACCACTATGTAGAATAAGCGCTACATCATCTTTTTTCATATTATGAATAATTTCTTTATTATAATTTGCTCCACCCAATATGAAATCATTCCATCTTACAAAATCGCTATCATTTAGATTAGGTTTTTTTGTCTTATATCCCCTTGTTAAAATATAACCTAATGCCAACAATTTAGGCATAGAATCTTTTGGAGAAACAACAATTGTTTTGTATACTAAAGTCTCACTTAATATATCTTCTATTTTTTCATATACAGTATCAATCATTATTAACACTCTTGATTTAGACTCTTTTAAATAGTTTTTAATTTCCTCTTTCGCAGATAAAGGATGAACCATATTTGAAACTGCACCTATATTATTAACTGCATAAAAACTTATTACTGCTTCTGGGGTATTAGGCATACATATAGTTACAACATCTCCTGGTCTAACACCAATTGCTAATAATGCTTTACTAGTCTTTTTCACTCTGTTAAAAAACTGCCCATAAGTAATTTTTTTATCAAAATAATTTAAAGCAGTATAATTATAATACTCTTTCGGAATTGATTCTTTTAAGAATTCAAATATTGTTTTATCTGTTATTTTTAATTTCTTTTCTTCTTTAGTATAGTATTGTACCCATGGACGTTTCTTTATATCACTATTACCAAATAATTTATCGAATATACCCATTATTTTTTCACCTTCGTATTTCTTAATTCTTCTTTATATATATCAATCAATAATTCATTTTCATAACTTAAATCTGATGATGAGACAAAGAAAGGTTTTTTTGCAATAATTTCAAGTTTACCTCTTTTATAAGACCCTTTTATAACTATAGGTATAATTGGAGCTTTTGCCTCATATCCTAATTTAACTGCACCAATCTTAAAAGGAGCAACAACATCATCTGTTTTATTAAATGTTCCCTCAGGAAATATACCAAGAACCATATCATTATCTAAAACTTCCCTACCTAATATTAAAGGAGTTTTATCTTTTATTCTACGATTAACCGGTATTACTCCAGCACCCTTCATAATAGGCTTTAAAAATCCCTTAAACAAGCTATCTTTTGCTAAAAAGTGTACGCATCTTTTTGTAGTAATTCCCATACTCATAAAATCCAAATTATTTGTATGATTAGCTACTAATATAACTTTACCTAACTTAGGAATATTTTCCATACCAGTTATTTTAGGATTATAACGCAACCTCATATATATAGAAAAAACTGGTCTTAATATTTTATATAGTAATCTATCCTTCATTTCCTCTCCTATCATCTAATAAATATTATATAAAAATATTACAATTAAATCAATTACTAATATACTTAACTCCTGCCACTAGTTATATATGAAATAATTCTTATTTATACTACAAAAAACACATTTTTTAATGTGTTTTATTTAGAATGCTGTTGTTCTGGATTTGATAGTTTTTTCTCATATTCATCAATAAGCTCATTTGCCTTTTTATAATTAATTTTTCTATAGTCAATAGTTTTTCTAGCTATACCAACTAATCCATTATAACTATCCATATTCTTATAATACTTTTCTTGAAATTCATCCTCCATAGCAATCATAACATCATTATATAGTGAGGAAGCAGCACTTCCTAATGTCATATCTAAATAATCAAGTGATTGTTTAAAGCTTCGTATAAAAGCCAATCTAGTTATAACATCACTACCAAATACCTTGCTTAATCTAAGTGCTACCTTTACTTCATTTGGATAAGCACAACCATTTGTATGATATCCAAACTCATGAGCAATCTGCCTAGTTAACAATTCATTTATTCCCTCACTAATTGCAAAAGAACCACCACTTCCACAAAAATGAAGTGTCTCATGAAGTAATAAATCATCATAATATCTTTGGGCATCTGTTCCAGAAACAAAAATATGATATACATAATTAACAAAAGTATTATTGTTTTCTACTAAAGTATTATCATTATAAGTCTGATGATTCTTATTTATTCCATATCCCGGAATTTTACTAACTTTTTCTAATACTTTATCTGCACAAAGTGGCATATATATCCCATCACTATTGGCATACCCATTGATTGAACCATAATCATAAATTTTAACTATTTTACTATAGTCTTTAATACTTTTTAAATATTCAACTTTAGCAGGAACCATATATTCTCCATATTTACTAATAATTCCACGAATATAAACAGATACTTGATTAGTCAAATTTTCATGAATTTGATTTAATTTATCATCAGTCATTATACACCTCTTATTTTTTTCTTTTAAATAATTTTTTAGGTGGATCTTTTCTATCCGAATTATCTTCTTTAATATTATTTTTATCATTATTTCTTTTTTCTTGTTCTATAATATTATTTAGTAGTTCTATTATTTCTTTATTTTCCTCAGTGTCAGGTATCTCTTTTAAAAGTTCTTCTGCCATAGGTCCATCTATATTAATATATTTTTGTCGATGAGAAGCCTTAATTGGTGTTAAAATTGCATTTAGTATAGTAGGCTTATCCTTGTAAATCTCTTTTTCCTTTTCAGTCATTTCCTCTATTAAATCCATTGAACTTAAAGCATCAAAAATAACATCAGTATTATTATTATAATCAATAATGTCATTATAAGAATGTAAAATATTTACTATTGGAATCCAACGTGCAAGTTTTCTTAATTGCACATCTTCATCATCATCAGTAATATTAATTTCGACTCTTGTGGCCTGTTTTAGTTTATAACCCCTATCTGCCGCATCTTTAAAAATTCTTAAAGAATTTACTATTTCAGCAGTTTTTGAAACTCCTACTGTTCCTATACAAAAAAGGCATAAATTCAAAATCAATAAATTCATATATTCTCCCCCTAAATCAATTGTATTTATCTAAAGTTTAACAAAAATGCACAATATTTTCAAATTATTGTGCATTTTTCCTTTTTTTAGATGCCTTTTGCACAATCATTGTGCATTTTTGGTGATATGAAATACTAAAATGCGCATAATAAACTAAATCTTTCTTTTATAAGATTCTTATTAAATACAGTATATTATAAATAGTAATATTAACTATTTTAATCTTGATATTATAATATGGTGCGATACAAGAGCCTATTTTGAACACTTATATCTGAAAGAACACTAATAAATATCAATTCTATATATAATATACCATAATTTTGTAAAAAAGTGTCAATGAAATCAACAGCTTTACACAAAATTGATAAAATTAATTAATAAAATTAATTAATAAAATGTTATAATATATTTGGAGGTAGTATATGAGTAACACTAACGAACAAAGTATAGATTTTTATAAAAAATTTCAAGAAATCAAAGATGATATGTCTAAAGCTAGTCTAGAAGATGTTGAAAATATTTTAGATCACTACAATCAAGGGGCAATAGAAGTAAATGGTGTAAGTTATCACTATAATATTAACCCACTTGATGCAGCTTGTTTAAATGCAAGATATAAACAACTTACTGGACAAGATCATCCTACATTTGTAAGTGAACAAGTAAAAGTTTTAGATGAAATTATTAAATCTGGTGGAGGGATAAGTGTTGATGGAAAACCAACAATATATCAAAGATTAAAAAATAATTTAACTGGAGAAGGATTAGGTATTAGTATTCTTCCCAATAAAAAAGATAGTTATATTGATAAATTTGATGCAATAAAGTTTGATATGTCCCAAGCTAGTTTAGATGATATTAAAGATATATTAGATCATTATGATCAAGACTCTGTTTTAATTGATGGAATTCAATATCATTTTAGACCTAATGCTTTACAAGGGGCTTCACTTAATGCAAGGTATAAAGAATTAACTGGACAAGACCATCCAACTTTTGTAAAAGCACAAGAACAAATTTTAGAAGAACAAATAAAAAATGGTCAAAGAATAAGTGTTAATGGCAATCCTACAGTTTATGAACAATTAAAAAGTAACAATATGGAAACGGGAAATCACAATCATATTTTAAATAGAGCTAATGAAATAATACTAAATCCACAAGAAGCAAGTTTAGAAGATATTTCTTCATTGCTTAATCATTTTAATGGTAAACCTGTATTAATTGATGGTGTTGCACATCATCCATTTAATGATCCAATGTCTGCTTCAAAATTAAATGCTAGATATAAAGAATTAACTGGACAAAATCATCCAGTATTTACTGAACAAGCACCAAAAGTTATAGATGATTTGATGAAAGACAAAGATATGTTAATTCAAGCAGGAGCATATGACACTGCTTATTTTGATAAGTTAGAACAAATAAAACAAGGAACACAACAAAATCTAGAAATACAAAACAATGAAGAATCAAAAAAAGTATTTACTGAAGAAAGAGATAAACAAAGACAATTAGATGCTTCAGTAAGAACTCAACAGATTACTGCTATGCAACAAGCTAATCAAAATACTCAAGAAATGCAACAAATGATTTCTGAAGCAACTCAAGATAATTCTATTGGAGGCATAAGTAGATAATGACAGAAGGATTCAAAAAAGCTTTTTCCAATTTATCTGTAGATGAAAAAAGGAATCAAATAAGTAATGAATTACTTATGATTTCTGAATTGATTAAATTAAAAGAAGAAACTCTTAAGTTACCAAGTGTTTTATCTGTTAAAAAATATGCTAGTAATAGTAACATGACAGAATCAGAAATGTTAGATTTTCTTTATGAAGACATATATAATATTCAAAAAGAATTAATTACTGTTTTTTCTGCTAATAAGTAAAAATGACTCACTTCAATGTGAGCCATTTTTATATTGGTAACTCTTGTTTATTATTTACTTTATTTTCAATGTATTCTAGATTATTAAATGCTTTGTTATTCTTTAATAATTCCATTTGTTTTCTAGCAATATTATTTAATCTAACAAGTCTTTCATTTTGAGGTATTTTCATTTCAATTAATTCAGCATTAATATTTTCAAGGTTATTTAAAATAACTAAATGTAGTAAATCAGTATAATCTCTGATATTACCTTTATCAGCTATTTCAGGATTACTTTCTCTCCATTCTTTTGCAGTCATTCCAAATAAAGCAACATTTAAAACATCAGCTTCTTCAGCATATACAAATTTCTTTTGCTTTTCAGTTAAAGTAGGAACTATAATACTTTTAATGGCATTGGTATGAACTACATAACTAACTCTTGCTAAAACTCTATTAGCATGCCAATCAATTTTATTTTGATATGCTTCATTTTTCTTTAACCTTTCAAATTCTTGAATTACATATAATTTAAACTCTGGAGATAGCCAACTAGCAAACTCAAGTGCAATATCACTTCTAGCATAAGTCCCGCCATTATTACCAGATTTAGAAATAATACCAACAGCATTTGTTTCTTTAATCCATTTTTGCGGAGACATATAAAAACTATTTTTACCAGCTTCATTCTCAAAGGTCTCGAATTCGTGACCTTTGAAATTTTCATTATTGAGTTGTTCCCATAAACCTAAATATGCTAAAACATCTTTATTCCTCATCCAAGCATAAATAGGTATTTTAGGTTCATCAGAATTTGCATATCTTGCTAAATCGGTAAGTGATATAAATTCTTTATTATCAATTCTTAAAACATTAATTCTTTGTTCTTTTACTATAATTTCAGTTTTAATATTATCTTTATTCATAACTCACATCCTTTCTATCTTTGAATAAAGTTTCTTAATTATTTATTTTATCACATATTTATTATTTTTAATTACATTATCTTTCCAAACCATCATCTTTTTTTAGTATTATAAAATGCTTCAGTATATTTATCCATTTCATCATTAATATGCTTAGTTGCTTTTTCAATTTCTTTTTTATTAAATAGATTGAATCCTTTAAATCTGCTTTCTTCTTTTCTTTTAACTTCAGAATCATATTGTTGTTTAAAATATTTTAAATCTAAGCCGCTATAATTAAATAATCTTTCAACAATATTTTGATTTTATTACTCAAGTTTTCTATATAGATATTTGTTTCATAATTAAATGCCAGAAATGTAATACCTTTAATAATTATTCTATGTGGTTCTACATAAGATAGATTTGTTCTTTCTATTGTTCTAATTGAACCTTTTTGTATTTCACATTTAGTATTGCAGAAACTACATACAAACTCTAGTTTCTTTTTTAATGCCTCTTCAATATCAATTTCTTGTTTAATAATATTTACCATTAAATCATCCCTTTCTTTTACACAACAAAAAATCAATTCCATTTCTAGAATTGATATTTATTAGTAAATTGAACCAAAGTTCAACCAAATTCTTTAATGGTGCTGGAAACAGGATTTGAACCTGCGATCTTTTGATTACGAATCAACTGCTCTACCAACTGAGCTATTCCAGCATCAATCATTTTAATGTTCTTGCATATTAAAACAAGATATATATACATTATACCTTGTTTTTTTATAAATTTAAAGTTATAAATCCTCATTTATCAATAATTCATGTATTAACTCTTCTCTATTATTTAAGTCAACATCTTCAATTCTATCTACTCTACACTTTTCAGATAGTATTATTGCTTCTACCTTTTGTACTGCATCTAAAACTTTATCATTTATTACCACATAATTATATTTTGATTTTTCATTTACTTCCTTATAAGCTGTAGTAAATCTCTCTATTATCTTTTCTTTTGATTCAGTGCCTCTTTTTACTAATCTATCCCTTAATTCTCTCATAGTTGGAGGCATTATAAATATAAATATACCCTCATTATAAGATTCTTTTACTTTTAAAGCTCCTTGAATATCAATTTCTAATATAACATCATAACCCTTATTAAGCATATCAAAAACCTTATCTTTTGGAGTTCCATAATACTTTCCATTATGAACTTTTGCATATTCTAGTAGTCCATCTTCTCTTATTCTTTTTTCAAACTCTTCTTCACTCACAAAATAATATTCTACTCCATTAACCTCAGTTCCTCTTGGTTCTCTTGTAGTCATAGAAATAGACAAAAATAAATTATCATTTCTTTTTAATAATTCCTGACAAATTGTACCTTTTCCTGCGCCCGATGGTCCCGATATAACTATTAAAAGACCCTTTTGTTTTTTCATAATGCCTCCTAATCTTTTCAATATAATAACACAAAAACCTCTCTTTTAAAAGAAAAATATATAATCATAAGAATCATAAGATTTCAACTGGCACATATTGTGATTATGAAAACGGAAATAATTTAATAAAAACCACTTCACTATACAGCCTTACAAAAATATATAGTAATCTTTGATTTGATATTATATTTAAAAAAAATAGACTGTAATGAAATCATTTTATTTCATTACAGTCCTATTAATTTATTTTCTTTTACTTACAACTAACGTTTTGAAAATATAATCTCCAATTGTCTTGTTAAAAATTAATATTAATAAAACATTCAATGGAAGGAGTCTATAATTTATAAAATCTCTAATTGTTAATATCCATTTATTTGGTGTTTTGTTATTCTTATCTATTATTTCAAGTTTCATAACACCTCTTAAAGTATATTTTCCTTTAAACACAAGATTTCTTAATGAAACAATAAGAATACCTATGTAAAAATTAATTTTTGAACGAATTAACGAAGTGGCCACATAATCATTCTTATAAAAATTTGTTCCGTAAAAAGTGAATTTTTCTAATAAGAAAGATATAATTATTTCAATAAAAAGTGCAAGAAAATATAAATCAAAAAAGAACACAAATAGATTTTTTAACTTATCTTCCAATGTAGTAGATTTCATATATAAGTTCCTCCATATTTTTTTTAATCAGATGTCAATATTTTAAATATTGGAATATCCCATCCTATTTTTATATAAGTTGTCGCATTTTCATATTGAAAAACTTTTGAAAAGCCTACAAAATATGTAGAATTTTCAATTGCCTCTTTTAGATTTTTAGATGATTTATCAAAACTAAATCCTAACACATCTATTGTTTCTGATATTTCACCAGTATATTCACCTCGTCCTTTATCACAGCCTCTAAATGTAGTAATAAGCATAAAGTAGACGAGGAAATAAGGAAAATATACAATTAAAACCACAGCTTTTACCAAATTTTTTGCAATGCCTTTAACTTTATTTTGTATATTAACAAAGCCATGCTTTATTAATAGTCTGAAATATACAATCATAAGATTATATATTAAAAATTAAACATTACCCATTCAGGTTTAAAAATTAATAATGTACCAATTAGAATCATAATAATTCCTGCGATTAAGTTTACATACTTCGTATATTTTGTTGACTTAGCCGCAATTGTAAATGTAGACACAGCAATTGTAAATACTATTAAATCATCTATCATATAAAAGAATACGTAAATAATTAAATATAATATTCTTAATGCGCCTGTGACATTATTAAGTGCCAAAATCTCAGAGAATATTGCAGGAAATCCCAACGAACAAGCAAGTTCAACCAAATTTACAGAAGCAGCTAGTGCGATTACTCCAATTAATGCTAGAAGCATGCTTTCTTGTTTTGTTATTTTAATTACTCTTTTTACCATTTTCTTTCTTTTTTTATCATCAACTACATGACAACCAGTATCATTTCTTGTTTTTATATACGTTCTTATATTAAGAACACCAGCAACTAATGCTACCAAGGCAATTAATATTTGAATTTGTTTAACTGCTGTAACATTTAAAACAACACTTATTCCAAGCATAGATAAAAAGTATACCAATGCAGATGTAAACAAGAATGCATATCCTAGTATAAACATCTTTTTCTTATCTTTCATATCTATAAACATATTAATTAAAAATAGCAGCACCCACATAGCACATGGATTAAATCCGTCTATTACACCAAGTAATATTGCAACAAATGGAATTGATACCTCTTTTGCATCAGTTTTACCTAATATGGGTAAGTTAAACGTTGCCTTTTCTTGTTCCGTTTCTTTTTTAATACCTAAATAATTCTGTATTGTTTTTTCAAACTTTTCTCCAACATATGAATTATATCCTAGAAATGTCTCAGTTCCTATTACTGTATATGGTACCCCACCACTTGTCTCATCAAATAATTTTTTAACCTCATCTAAATATTTAGCATTTTGACTATCTCCTGATACCTCAAATCTATAAATATTAATATTCTCGTATTTTTCTTCAAGTGAATCTAACAACTTACCTTCTTTTTTACAATGAGGACAACTTGTTTTATGAAAGAAATAAATATTTACTTTTCCCTTTTCTACCTCTTTACTAACTATTTCACCAACTTTATCAGTATAATCTTCACTTAACGCAAAAGTATTAAAAGGTATTAATATAAAAAGTAGTAGAAGTAATATCTTTTTAATATATTTCATTATTCCACCTACTTATTTCTCTCTATCATTTCGATTATTTTTTCTTTTGAAACTTCTCCATTAATTCTATCTAGTTCTTTTTTATCTTTTAATAGAATTGTTATTGGAAGAATACTCCCTGGATTAAATGTTTTTACTACCTCTTCATCCATGTCATAATCATATGAATTAAATTTTATATCTTTATATTCTTTTTTTATTTCATCCCATACTTTATGCATTACTATACATCCTGGACACCACATTGCATTTATTGTTACTATTTCCATAATTATTACCTCAAACTAGATAATTCGATAAAACATTTTTTAAATACTTTTAAGAATGTATCTATCTCTTCCTCTGTAGTTATATATGCCATACTAATTCTAAGACTTGATGTTGCGCGTTCCATACTTCCAGTTAACTCTTCTACTGCCTTAGAGCTTGATATATTAGATGCACATGCTGTTTGTGTAGAAATGTATATATCGTGTGCCTCAAGAGCATGTAACATAGTCTCAGGTTTTACACCAACCGCACTTATATTTAATACATAAGGTGAACAATATTGATTACTATTTATATAAACATTTGGAATACTAGCTAACTCATCCCTTAACTTTTTATTAAGTTTTGATACATAATTATAATGTTCTTCCATATTTTCATTTATAAGTCTTAAAGCCTTAGCTAGAGAAACTATTAATGCTACCGCAGGAGTCCCACTTCTATAAACAGTAGTTGACTTACCACCATGTATTAATGGTTCAAGTAAAATTTTTTCTTTCTTAATCAAAAGTCCAATTCCTTTTATACCAAATATCTTATGGGCAGATGCACTTGCTAAATCCACATTTTCTAAATCTATTTTATATTTACCAATACTTTGTGTCATATCTACATGGAAAAATACTTTTGGATAATCTTTTAAAAGTTTACCTATTTCTTCAATTGGGTTAATTATTCCTATTTCACTATTTACAGATGTTATACTAACAAGTATTGTATCATCTCTAAGTAAGCTTTTTAAACTTTCTATATCTACTCTACCATAAGAATCAGTCTCTACAAAATCGACTTCAAACCCATGTCTTTGTAAATAAGAAATAGGTCCATATATAGAAGAGTGTTCATATTTAGTTGTTATTATATGCTTACCTCTATTTTGATACTTCTCACATATCCCTTTAATTGCAGTATTATTTGACTCACTTGATCCACTAGTATATATAATCTCACTAGGTAATACTCCTAGTATCTTGCTTATCTGTTTAGTCGCAGCATTTACAAGTTCATTTGACTTAACTCCAAGTGCATGTATTGAGTTAGGATTACCAGGATAATCAAGTATCGCTTTATTAAAACTTTCTAAAACTCTTTCATCAACAGGAGTTGTAGCTGAATAATCTAAATATATCATACTTATCACCAATAATTATTATAACAAATTTCATAGTAAAAAAAAAGACACTTATAAAAGTATCTATCATCTAAGTGATTTTATTGCATCCATAAATGAATCTGAGTTAACAACATATGATCCACTTACAACAATATTAGCTTTATCCAAACATTTTACTGTTTTATCATTTATTCCACCATCTACATTTATAGCTATCTTCTTCTTACCTATTAACTCTTTTATTTTAGCTATTCTATCTGGTGTTTCGCTTATAAATTCTTGTCCACCACTACCGGGTTCTACACTCATAACTAATATTAAATCTATTCTATCTAAATAATCTTTTAATAAATTTATATCTGTATTAGGTTTAATAGCTAATCCACATTTTATGCCATATGATTTAATTAACTCTATACTAGAATCTATTACTTCTTTAGGAAGTTCAACATGAATAGTTATATATTCAGAATTAAGAGTCGCATACTCTTCTATAAATTTATTTGGTTTATTTACCATTAAATGCACATCTAATCTTTTTTGTAATGTATATGAAAGTCTATCTAACAATTTAAATGGAAGATTCTTATTTTTAACAAACTTACCATCCATTACATCTACATGTATGTAATCGGTATCAGTAGCACCTAATTTTATTAAATCTTCTTCCTTATTTTTACTACTTAAAAATGAAACAGAAACCTTTCTTTTCATAATACCACCTACCTATTGTTTATAAATTTAATGTAATTTTCATATCTTTCTTTTAAGATTTCATCACCAGTTATAGCCTTTTTAACATTGCATTCTTTCTCATTTATATGATAACAATCTCTAAATGGACAATTATATTTTTTAAATTCCTTAAAAGAATCCCTTATATCTTCATCTGTAAAACCACCTAAATCTATCATAGAAAAACCTGGCGTATCTAAAACTTTACCTCCATATAATTCATGTAATTCAACAAATCTTGTTGTATGTTTACCTCTTCCAAGTGCCTTAGAAACTTCACCTGTTTCTAATGATAACTTTTTATCTAACTTATTAAGTAGTGTTGACTTACCAGCACCAGTTTGTCCAGTAAATACAGTAGTTTTACCTCTAAACATTCTCTTTATCCTAAAAAGATTTTTATTGGTTAAAACAACATATCCCAAACTTTTATAATATTTTATATATTTTTTTATATTCTTTTTTTCTTCTTTAGTTAAAAGGTCAATTTTAGTTAAACAAATTACAGGTTTTATATTATTATGCTCTATAACTATTAATAATTTATCTAAAAGATTAGTAGAAAACATAGGTATCTTAACACTAGTTATTATAAATGCTTGGTCAATATTCGCAACCAATGGTCTTACAAGAGAATTCTTCCTCTTTTGTATTTCTAAAATATAATTCTCTTTTTCATCAAAGATAACATAATCACCAACTACAGGTGTTATATTATCCTTTCTGAATTTTCCTCTACTATGACATTCATATATTTTATTATTACTACTAACTGTATATAAATTACTAATTATTTTAACTATTTGACCTTTCATAAACTCTCCTATGGATTTTGTTCTTCTTCTGCTGGCTTCCCTTCATCATCAGGATTATCACTACTATCTAATGGTTTAGCAATAGTAATCTTTAATGATGCACCTTTTACTATTTCGGATTTGGCTGCACGTGATTGATAAATGATTTTTCCTTCATTATAAACATCTGTTTTTGAGTATGCAATTGTTAATTTTAGATTATACTTTTCACAGAATGCTTTAATATCTTCAACAGTCCACTCTTCATTTACAAAGTCTGGATATTTTTCATATGCATCAGGTATATAAAGAGTAATCTTATCTCCTTCTTTTACCTTTGCACCTGCTTTTAGACTTTGATCAATTATTGCTTGAGTATCAGTATCATCTTTTATTTCTACTTCTTTTTTCTCTACTTTAACATCTAGTTTATACATGTTTTTAAGTAGTGTTTCAATCTCTATATAATTTTTACCTGTATAGTCTTCTATTATATAAGTTTCTTTACCAGTAGATTCATATATAACTATTGTTTTACCTTTTTTAATAAGTCTTCCTTTTTCAGGCTCTGTTTTTACAACTTCACCTTCTTCATAATTTTCATCTGCTACTTTCTCAGTTTGTGTCTTAACAACAAAACCAGCATCAGTTAATACTTGTTCTGCATCAACAACTGTCATTCCTGAAACATCTGGTACTTTTACATTTGGTATTTCCTTACCAGCAGTAAGCATTAATATAACGCCACCAATTACAAATACAGAAACCAACACACAAATTAATATAAGAATTATTCTCTTTGCAGTCTTGCCTTCATCTTTTGGAACCTCTTTTACTATATCTCCAGTTTTTTCAATATCTACTTTCTCTTCCTTTTTAGGTTCATCTTTTTTAATTACTGGTATTTTCTTAGTATCCTCATTTTCATGTTCTGGATACTTAAATACAATCCTATCTACATTTTGTCTATCTTTATCAAGACATGTTTTTAAATCATTATACATTTCTCTTGTATCATTATATCTATTTTTAGGGTTTTTAGCAGTAGCTCTTATTATTATGTTTTCAACACTTTGTGGTATATTAGGGTTTTGTTTTCTAACACTAGGTATTGCTTCTTTCATTTGTTTTAGTGCAATTTCTACTGCGTTATCACCTTTAAATGGCAATACACCAGTTAATAATTCATAGAATAGTATTCCCATTGAATATATATCACTTTTAATTGTAGATCCTTTTCCACTTGCTTGTTCTGGTGGTAAATAATGAACTGAACCCATTACTGAATTAGTTTGAGTTAGTTGAGTAGAATTAAGCGCCATCGCAATACCAAAATCTGTGATTTTTATTTGTCCATCTTCTTGTATCATAATATTTTGTGGTTTTAAATCACGGTGTATAATATAGCTATCATGTGCATGCACCATTCCATCTGTTATTTGAAGCATAATATCTACTGCTTCTCCAACTGTTAAATGTCCTCTTTTTTTAAGAAGTTGTTTTAGCGTTTTACCCTCAATATATTCCATTACTATATAGTAATTACCATTATCTTCACCAACATCATACATTTCAACAATATTAGGATGAGATAATGATGAAGCAGCTAATGCTTCTCTTTGAAATCTTCTTATAAACTTCTCATCATTCGCAAGATCTCCCCTTAATATTTTAATAGCTACTTTTCTATTTAGTATCAAATCAACTGCCAAATAAACATTAGCCATACCACCTTCACCAATGCTTTTTACTATTTCATAACGATCGTTAATTTTTTGCCCCTTTGTTATCAATCTTATTCACCACTTTCTAAAAAACTTAAATAAGCTATTGAAATGTTATCAGTACCACCACGGTTATTGCATTTTCTAATAAGCCTAATTACTTTCTCATCAAGTTCTAAATCACTAGTAAGTACTTTTTCTATTTGTTCTTTCTCTAACATATTTGTAAGACCATCACTACACAAAAGAATAGATTCAATATCCATATCACAATCAAATATATCAATATCAATTGGATTATTAGCCCCAAGTGCTTTCATTAATACATTTTTCTTAGGATGATCTTTTGCCTCTTCTTCTGTTAATTCACCTGCTCTCATCAAAAGATTTACCAAAGTATGGTCATATGTTACTTTATGAAGTTTACCATCTTTTACGACAAAGCCACTAGAATCACCTATATTTCCAAATAATATGTAAGATTTTGTTATTATTGCAATTACAAGTGTTGTTCCCATACCTTTACTTTCTGGATGCTTATCTACATAATCAAATATAAGATCATTTATCCTAACAGCTTTTTCTCTTATCCAATTAACTGCCTTTACTTTATCTAATCCATTAAAATTATCATTAAAACTATTTACTAAATAATCTATTGCCAGACTAGATGCTACTTCTCCTGCGGAATGTCCTCCCATTCCATCAGCTACAGCCATCAAATATTCATCATTCTTGTTTTTTACTATTACGATGCTATCTTCATTATGAGATCTAACTTTACCAACATCTGTTAAATAGAATGATTTCATAAATCCTCCTTCTTACTTCTAAGTTGCCCACATGCTGCACTTATTTTAGAACCAAACTCTTTTCTTATTGTTACGTTTAGTCCTCTATTTTTAATTATATCATAAAATTTTAAAATAGTGGATTTTTTACTTCTTTTATATCCAATATTATTTGTTTCATTATATGGAATTAAATTTATATAACAATTCATCCCACTTAGTAAGTTAGACAACTCTACTGCATTTTCTAATTTATCATTTATACCATCAAGCATTATATATTCAAAAGTAACTCTTCTATTTGTCTTTGCAATATAAGATTTAATCTCTTTAATTAAATCTTTTAAAGGATATGCCTTATTTATTGGCATTATACTACTTCTTAATGTATCATTTGATGCATGAAGTGATATTGCAAGATTAACTTGAAATGGTAAAGTTGCAAACTCTCTTATTTTTGGAATTATTCCACAAGTTGAAACTGTTATATGTCTAGAACCCAATGCAATCCCCTTAGGATTATTAATTATTTTAATAAAATCCACAAAATTATCATAATTATCAAAGGGTTCACCTATTCCCATAATTACTACATGTGAAATTCTCTCATGTATGTCTTCTTCTACTTGTAATATTTGTAGAACCATTTCACTTGATTCTAGATTACGTACTTTTTTTAATCTCCCACTTTCACAGAATCTACATCCCATATTACATCCAACTTGACTTGATATACATAAACTAGTTCCATAGTCATGTCTCATAAGTACTGACTCTACTCTTTCATTATCATTAAGAGCAAATAAATATTTGCATACTTCCACATCACGTTCCACTTTTAAAGTATCTAGCCTATCAATTGTAAAGTCTTCTTTTAATTTATCTATTACAGTCTTTTTAATATTTGTAACTTCATCAAAACTTTTAATTCTTTTTTGATATATCCATTCATATATCTGTGTAGCCTTAAACTTTTTTTCTCCGAGTGATAAGAAGTATTCTTCTAATTTTTCCATGGTCATTCCATAGATACTTTTCATATCATCACATCCATAAAAATTATATCATAGATTAAGAAAAAACAATATTATTTCAATATTGTTTTACACTTTTTTTCATAATATAATTCTACACTAAATAATAAAATACCGACAAGAGACATTATTTTAGAGATGTTGGAATATGGTGCGGTATAAGTTATCTCTATATGATTAGAACCACTTCCTACCTTAAATCCTATGAATGACATGTTGGTTTTTATATAATCCGTTTTAACACCATTTACATAAATACTAAATCCTTTATCGTATGGAATGGTTAGATTTACATATCCTCTATCATTAGTAACAATATCGCCTACTATTTTATCTCCTTTTGTTAATGATGAATTCACTTTCATTTTTGATAACTCATTATAACTAGATACAAAATCATCATATACTGCTTCATACAATTCTATATTACTAATTTTATATGTTCCCTTATCAAATTTAACTTCAAGCGTATCTAAATCTTTTTCTGATATAGTGTATTCAAAAGTCGAATTCTTATTTTGATATTTCCAACTCTTACATGTAAGTTTATTTAATATTCCATTAATAGTAATTGCATTATCCCCAACAGAACAACTATTTGCTTCTAATAAATCAAATTTAATAAATAAAAGCTTATTTTTTATTGGACTATCTAATTTTAATCTTAAAACACCATTTTCCAAAGATTCAATTACTGTGTAATTATCACTTTTTGTAATTTTAATGTTTTCACTATAAGTATTGGTATAATTAAGAGTAGTTGGTTTTATATTGGTCTGATATGGAGAAGACTTAACATTGTCAACTATTATATAATTTAGAAGTGCCTCAGCATTATATGGATACGTTAACTTATTAAAATCTTTTGTTGACATTAATTTGGTTTTTGAATACCCTAAAGGAAATACATCATGATTTACATATAAGTAGTTTCCATCAACCTCTTTTATCTTTGTATAACCAAGTTCAGAAGCATAAGATCCCATCATATATTTATTACCCATATAAATATTAAATAATAAATTCCTAGGTTCTGATAACTGGCCTCTACTTCTATTTTGAATATTATTTCCAATCAAATCATAATAAAAGTCTTGATAATTTTGATTAGAAAGTGATGAATAGATTCCTGTTTTATAATTTGATGCATTAACCACATAATTAGCACTACCTAATCCACCATTTCGATTACTTATTCTATAAAATTCATCATCTATTTTTTCTACATATTCAGTAAGCACCTTAACAGAAGAAGGGTTATAATCAGTTCCACTTCTTACTAACTTATCACTTCTAGAAGAAGCTAGAAAAGATACTAGAAAAATAACTATTAAAACAGATAAAAGTATATTATCCCTTTTCATAAAGTTATAGCTAAGTAAAGCAATAAACGTTACTATATAATCTAAAATAAAATATACTTCTTTATTTTTCAATGTTATTAATAAACATATTACTAAAAATATAATTAAACTTTTATAATCAACCTTTTTAAGAGTTGTAACCTCTTTTAATGATATAGCAATTATAAGTACATAAAGTGGAAGAAGTGGTATTAAAACCTTAGAATTTATATACATCCCACCATTAAGTACAAACATAAATATTGGAAATATTGTAATAAGTAAAAACAATATCGCAAGAAATTTATTTTCTCTTTTCATATTAATAATCAAGTATATTATAGAGAAAAAGATAACTGATGTTAAACCAGGTGAATAAGTATTATAAAGTATATACTTAATATTTATATTTGGAATAAAGAGCCTAGCATAATCTATTACAACACTACTTTCTCCCCTTCCAGATAATAAAGCCATAAAAGTAGGAAGTAATATAACCATAGATGATAGTACTCCAATAAATATAGGTATTAAAAACTTACATCCATCTATTAAAAAGCTTTTAAATGTTATATTATCATTTCTTTTTATATAAATATATATTCCATATATAACAATTCCTACTAAAGCACCTACACTAAAAAAGTAACTACTCATTATAATTAAAAATACACTTAGTGTTAAAAGAGATTTTTTATTTTGCTCGAAATATTTATCAACACCAATAAGTCCCAGTATTAAGAAAGGCATATAATTAATAAACATAATATGTCTATGCGTGTGGAACAGTAGTGGTGTTGAAAGTAAAAATATAACAGTAGATATAAAAGACATCTTATCATCAAACTTAGTAGATATCCATTTATAAAATAAAATAACACTAAAATAAATAAGTAATATAGAACTTATTATTATATAGTTTTTCATGCTTACAAATGGTAATAAATATGAAATAAGTATCACAGGGCTTAAAAATCCATAATAAGATAGATTATATATATTTTGCCCCCCACCTAAGTTTAATGCAAAATTAGGTAAAAGTTTACCGGTCTCATAAAATAGCTTCCTAAAGTAATCTGGTATTAAGTAATGTTGACAGTTCCAGTCTAAAACAGAACCATATAAAAACTTACACCCTTTAGTCACAAATAAATAATAAAATATAAAAAATATAGTTAATAAAAGTACTCTTTTTGTATTCTTTTTCATACACTTACCTCTTAAATAACTATATCATAAAATAAATCTTTTTTAAAGGAAAAGAGAATCATTCTCCACTCTCATCAGTTGATTTTTCAATAATCTCAGAATAATCTGTGATATTTTCATATACCTTATAAAATATTTCTACATTTATATAATTTTCATATTCACGAGTATTTATTACCTTAGATGAGAGTATTTTCTCATCCTTTTTTAATGTTTTACCTAACTTCTTATTTGAAGCTTCTATAGCAGCACCAACAGCATCTTCAGGGGAATATAAATGTTCATTTAATATTGTTTCACTATCCTTTGAAATATATAGTTTTATAGGAAGTAACTTATTATTAAACAAAAGAGTTTCTGATTCTTTATACGTTTTGTATTTATTAAAACATAATATACATATCTTTTTATTCAAAAATTGAAATTTAAGTCTGGTCTTACTTTTTCCAGTAAGCTTTTCTTCTCTATAATAATATGGCATATTTACATCAGTTTTGTACCATACTTCTGCATATACAAAACCATCTGCGGTAATTTTATTTTTAACCTCATCATTTTTTGTAATAGCGCCACTTATTATAACTTCTCCCTTTTTAACATAATCATTTATTTTTTTTCTAATTTCTCCATGAGATGCATTTAGTCTCATTATAATACCATCTTTTTTGGCAACTATATCACGTGGAGCTTCCTCTTCTTTTGGACTCTTAATGATTCTCTCTTCTACCTTAATTATATATTTTACTCCACTTCTTTCTATCTCAATCCATTCTAATTTATCTTTATTATTTGATAATATTTCTTTTTCTATTTTTTCCTTTGTTTTATATGATTTTACAATATTATACTTAGAAATACCATGAGATTTTAATTCACTATACAAAAGTTCTCTTATGTAAGCTTTAGAATGAATTACATCAACCGAAAAAATAATATTTGATAAAAGTAATAAATATATATAACTAATTACAAGTCCTACAAAAAACACTCTATTTCTTTTTATAACATCAACAAACTTTGCAAATCCCTTTAGTCTAATTAGTTTTATTTGATAAATTGTTTTAACATCAAGAAGCTTTTTATAATTTTCACTTGTTAGCTTTACATATGCAACTCTATCATAAATATCTATATCTTCAAAATATATATTGCACCTATAAAGTTTTTGGATAAATCTTCTTATATCTTTTCCTTCTATTTTTACTTCATAAATGCTTCTAAACATGTAATCACTCCAGTTCAACTGAATTAATAATTCCCTTGATTAGTATTTCATCATCTAATAACTTTTTTAGTGCTAAATCCTTGCCTTTTATTATTAACATACCAGAAGAATATCCAATAGATATTCTAGATTTTTCTATAGTAACTATTTTAGTATAATTAACAATATGCACTTTATCTTTATATAAATTAACTCTAAATTCTACATCATTAATATAATTTCTTAGATCAAACACAAATACCACCCATTTAAGTATATGAGATTGTTAAAAATTTATCTTGATAAATTAATATTTATCATTTAGTTTAAAAAAAGAATCAAAAAAATTTGATTCTAATTTAATTATCTTTCGTATACTACTGTTTTACCATTAACAGTTCCACCATTTGGCTAACCATCTATATCTGTTGGAGAAGTTAATGTTATTTGAGTTAGATTTGGATTATCTTGAAATGCGGTTGAATCCAAATATTTCAAATTAGAGTTAGCCTCAGTTCTTACACTAGTAAGATTATTATTAGAAAACGCAGTATAACCTATATATTCAACCGATTTAGGAATAACAAGCGTTGTTAAATTATTTCCTTTAAATGTACCCAAATAATTACTATTGTCACCATACATTGCAATCAGATTAGATCCATTTTCAAATGTTAATGAAGTTAAGCCTGCATCTTGAAATGCACCTGGTCCAAGCCTAACAACTGATGCAGGTATTGTAACAGAATTACCTGAGTAATTAATATCTCCTGCAATCACTTTTAAAGTAGAAGGCAATTTCCCTTTTACTCCAGAAAGTGATGCAAAACCAATTATCTTTGCTATTGAATTGCTTGGAAATGTTGTTTCGTCTGCCATAGCTGAATAATGACCGTATATTTCTACATTAGGTGGTAAAACAATCTTTTTTAAAGGAGCCATATTGCCATCTTGACCCATTACAAAACAATGCATCAACGTTTCCATATATATTGCTTGGGAAAAATCAATTGTACTTACGGATTCTGAAGGAAGTGCAGTTATATTAAGGACATAATCAATATTATCTAATAGTTGAAACGTTATTCGGCCTTCAATATATTCATAGTAAGAACTATCTGTTATGCCATAAGCTACTGCCGGATCTTTACTTCTATAATATTCCTTTAAGAGTTCACATACCTCTTCTGTAGTACAATAAGAAACTTCCATAAAATCAAAAACATTTGCCTCTGCATCTGTTGCTGAAGATTCAAGCTTTATTGTACCTGTTGAATCTCTGTATACCTTAGATCCTCCGCCTGATTTTACATATTCTTTTACAGTCATTAAATTAATACTTTCTAATTCCGTATCCCCTTTTATGTAAGAAGATGCTCTTAATTCTGCAATTTCATCATCGGTACTACCATTTTGCCTCATCTGCTCAAAAAACTTATCTTGCTTTGACTGATTCATAAATATATAAACTGGACTTTGATCACTTGATTTCATTGCCACTACTATTCCATTGGATGCCCCAAAGTAAGATCCTGTTCTTTTTACCGGTATATTATTTATTGTTGCAGGTACTACTACATCTGTTCCACAGTCACTATCATAAGAAAGAAGCGTTCCATCATCTGTTATCCAAAAACAAGACTCCTCCGTTGTTTCCACTGCTGGAGTATAAGCACTTACCCCATCATATTGTATATAATCTAGTTTTAATTGATATTCTGTTCTCTCAACATCTGGTATTGCAGTAGCGCTTTCTAAGAACTCTACTTTCATTGTAAATGTTATTGTTTTTCCTGCAGTTAATGGTGTATTATCTATTTCACTATGACTAAACTTTATATCTGCTACTTTATTAGTTGTTGTTGGTGTTATACTCTGTAATACTGCATCTATATTTCCTTGGTTTTCTACTGTAACTCTATACTCAATAGAATCTCCTGGCATATAAAGGTCTGCAGTAAAGGTTGCAGTTGTATCAGTAAATGAGTGTGATACTTCTTCTGCTCTACCTGTTTTATTCTCACTTAATAACTCCATATTAGTTATTCTTACGTTCCAATTACCTTTCATGTTAGCAATTCCACTTATATTTAGAGTCTGTGATAGTATTGCATAACCAATTCCCATTACTACTAATAAGCAACACAATACTCCTATTATAGTGTTTCTCTTTTTCCTATCTCTCATTTTGCACCTCTTCTATTTTAATCTATACTCAGTATACACCCCCCCCCCATTAAAAAATCAAGATAGAATATTTGTTCGACAAAATAAGTAAATTTTTTATTTAAGTGCTCGATTTTTTACTTTAGTGCATTTACTTTTGTAAATCATTAGGGGAAATAAAAAAATAAATCAATGATTAGTTTACTAACTGGTCTTGTCATTGATTTATTTTTTTATTTATTGATACTAGTTTTAGTAAATAAAGCTTGTCTTTATTTTGTTAAATATTTATAATAGGTCCTCGTATCTTAGCTTATGAGAGGAATTGTTTTTTATGAAAAATGCTAAGATGAATAAACATTTATCTTTTGAAGATAGATGTGTTATAGAAGAATATTTAAACCATAATTTTAATTTTACTCAAATTGCTAATCGAATTAATAAATATAGAACTACCATCGCTAGGGATGTTAAAAAACATCGTTATTTAAGAACTACCAGTTCTTGTAATAATCAACCTTGTTGTTTTGAATCTAAGTCTCCTTATGTTTGTAATGGTTGCTCTAAATTTAATAATTGTAGAAAAATCAGGTATTCTTATTCTCATGATGTAGCCTTTAATGAATATAAACAAAATCTTATTAATACTCGGGCTAACTTAAGAATTACTAAAGAAGAGATTGCTTCTATTAATGATACTATCTCTCCTCTAATGATTAATAAGCATCATTCTGTTAATCATATTTATATTTCTCATCCTGAACTTTTACCTTTTTCTAAATCTACTTTTTATAAATATATTGATTTGGGTATTTTTAATGTTAAAAATATTGACTTGACTAGACGTGTTAAATTTAAAGTTAAAAAGGAATATGATTACATGCGTGATAAAGTTGATACTAAAATTAAAATCGGTAGATTTTATTCTGATTTCAAATACTATATGGACTTTAACCCTAATGCTTCTGTTGTTGAAATGGATACTGTTATTGGTACTCGTGGTGGTAAGGGTGGTAAATGTATGCTTACTCTTCTTTTTAGAAAGTATAATTTTATGCTCATTTACCTTTTACCTTATAAACAATCTAAATATGTTAATACTATTTTTAACATCCTTAAATCTAGATTAGGTGCTGATGAATTTAAAAGACTTTTTGAAGTTATTCTTACCGATAATGGTACTGAATTCTCTGATCCTGAATCCATTGAAATTAATCCTGAAACCGGTGAAAAATTATGTTCTCTTTTTTACTGCGATCCTAACTGTTCTTGGCAAAAGGCTTCTATTGAAAAAAATCATGAATATATTAGATATATTCTTCCTAAAGGTACTTCTTTTGCTAGTTTGTCTCAAAATGATTGCTATCTAATGGCTTCTCATATTAATTCAATACCCAGATTATCTCTGAACAATGTTTCCCCATTTGAAGAGGCCTATAATTTTATTGGACAACCTAATATGGATAAACTGCATATAAAAAAGATTGAGTACGATGACATCAATCTTACAATTAGATTACTCAAAAAGTAATCTTTTCCTAAGCTAAGATACACAATTCATAACCATTTATACGGGCAGTTATATCTATCCAAAAAAAATTTACCAAACTGCACGTCCTTTTGCATGCCATAATTTCCCTCTCAGCGGTTTATATTTTATCACTTTTTCTTTATTTCTTCAAACTTTTCTTCATTTTTTTCTTATTTTACGTGCATTTAAAAAAATAACTACACATTTTTCTACAACGTGCAGTTATCTCAAAAGTTAACGTGTTCGACAAAATAAAAAATAAAAAAACAACTATAAGGTTGTTTTGGTTTATTAAATGGTGACCAGTACGGGATTCGGACCCGTGAATGCCGCCGTGAAAGGGCGGTGTGTTAAGCCACTTCACCAACTGGCCAAAAAAATGGCGCTCGATGCAGGACTCGGACCTGCGACCCAACGGTTAACAGCCGTTTGCTCTACCAACTGAGCTAATCGAGCACTCATGTAAGTCTTAACTAACTAAGACTTACTTAGTATATAATATTTTTTTAGTTCTGGCAATACTTTTTTTGAAGTTTTTGGCAATTTTTTTCTTTTCCTTCAATTATTTCATGTAAATAAGGTACATTTCTTATTATACCCTCACTACTTTTTATGTCAAAAATCACTTTTTTAACATCTTTTAATACATCATGTTCTTCTATTTTTTTATCATAATTATATTCTTTTACACTTAATATATTATCTTCAAGTAGAATTCCAGCAAATTGCATTATAAGGGAGATTTTATCATATTCTTCTATTGCTTTATCTGGGATAAGAATTCCTTTTTTTCTCAAATAATATGCACTTAGTGATGATATTGCCCCTATTGTACCATCTAAGCTTGCACTATCAAAATCACTAAAATAGTATTCTAGGTTTTTATCAACTAAGATATTTGAAAAATTAAAGTCTGGCAACAATATACCTGCTTCATGTACTTCTTTTAGAGTTTTTGATATATTTATACACATATTAATATATACTTGTTCATCTTCATTATATTCTTTTAATCTATAAAATGGAATTGCATTATCTATATACTCCATTGTATTTCCAACTGTTTGATACTCAGTGTGATTAAATATATGTTTTTTGCTTAATACAATTTCATCTTTTGGCCAAATTACATTTTTTATTGGCCTCATTAATGATAATTTTTCTAGTGTATTGCCTCTTTTTTCTTTTTCATTATCATTTAATCCTGTATATATTTTATATGCAGTAACACCATCATGATATATAGTTGATTCTCTACTATCGCTTTTTATTTTGTATAGTGTATCTATCTTAAGTTTCCTAAGTTCAAGTTTTTTAATACTACCTACCCCCCTTAGGTCTTATTATCTATTAGATAACTCCTCAGTTAATATACTTCTTGTAAGTTCTGGATTAGCCTGTCCTCTTGTTTGTTTCATTACTTGTCCTACAAAGAAGTCTAATACATTAGTTCTTCCACTTTTATATTTATTTACATTATCTAAATTATTATCCAAAATTTCTATAATTATTTTGCGAATTTCACCATCATCTGAATTTTGTTTCATTCCACCTTCTTCTACTATTGCTTTTGGATCTTTTCTATTATCTAACGCTTCATAGAAAACATCTTTTGCTTGTTTAGAAGAAATTTCCTTATTATCTACCATATCTATTAACTCTTTTAACATTTTAGGTGTTAAGTAAACATCGTTTATAGATATAAGTAATTTGTTTATGTATCCTAAAAGCCTTGTAGTTATCCAGTTTGATGCACTTTTTGGATTTGCACCTTCTTCAACTACTTTATCGAAGTAATCTGAAACCATCTTTTCTTTTACTAATATATTTGCTTCTTTTTCTGTTAATTCATATTCTTTTATATATTTTTCTTTTCTTTCACTTGCTAGTTGTGGGATAGTTTTTCTTATTTCTTCTATCCATGAAGTAGGAATTCTAAATTTTGGAATGTTTGGCTCAACAAAGTATTTATAGTCAATTGCATCTACTTTGCTTCTCATATAAATAGTTGTTCCAGATTCTTCATCCCATCTACGTGTTTGTTGAACTAATTTATCATATTCTCCAGTCTCTTTTAATTCTATTTGACGAGATATTTCGTATTCGATTGCATCTCTTACTCCACTAAATGAATTAACGTTCTTAATTTCTACTTTTACTCCCCAGTTTTTTGGGTCATTGATGTCTAAATCTTTATCCATTATTGATATATTTACATCACATCTTATTTGTCCTTTTTTACTATCTGCTTCACTTATTCCTGCATATTGATAGATTGATCTCATTACTTCAAGGAAAGCTACAGCTTCTTTTGAAGAAGTGAACGTTGGTTCAGTTACAAGTTCTAGAAGTGGAACTCCTGCCCTATTATAGTCTATTGTTGAAACATTAGTATAGTGATCCATTCCTGCGGAATCTTCTTCTAAGTGTAGATTATTTATCTTAGCTATTTTTTCTTCACCATCACAAGTATATTTTAATTCTCCATATATACCAATAGGATTTGGTTTTGTCTCTTGAGTAATTTGATATCCCTTTGGTAAATCTGGATAATAATAGTTCTTTCTTTCAAAACATAAAAATTCTGGTTGTTTACAATTTAATATTATACTTGCCATTAGTGCTTTTCTTACTGCTTCTTTATTTACAACTGGAAGTGTTCCAGGAAATGCCATATCTACTGGAGATACATTTGAATTAGGAAGTCCATTATATGAATTTCTTGCACTTGAGAATACTTTTGTATTAGTTTGACTAATCTCGCAATGCATTTCAAGTCCAATTAGTGCTTTATACTTATCCATTGTTTACCTCCTTAGCAGTTTGGTTTTTATATCCTAGCATAGATTCAATATGATATGCGATATTTAAAACGTTTTCGTCGTCATAACAATTACCTGTGATATTTAGCGCTACTGGTAGATCATTTATAAATCCATCTGGGATAGTAATCGATGGGAATCCACCAAAGTTACCTATTTGAAGATGTTCTTCTAATACTGTTGTTGCTTCATCTAATGAATCATCATTATTTTCTAATTTCTTTGCTGGTCCACTACTAACTGGTAATATTACTCCATCATATTCTTTAAATAATTCTTTCCATTTATCTACAAGTAATCTTCTTACTCTTTGTGCATTATGGAAATATCTATCTTTATTCTCTGCTTGTAATACATAAGATCCTATTACAAATCTTCTTTTAATTAGTGGAGAAAAGCCTTTAGTACGATAGTTTTTCATCATTTCTACATAGTTTTTGCCTTCAGCTCGTGGTCCAAATATAATACCTGTTAGGTTTGACATATTTGATGTTGCTTCTGCACATGATATTACTACATAAACTGATGCAACTGCGTTAAGTAATTTTTGTTCTACTGATACTTCTTCTATTTCAAGTCCTAACTTTCTACACTTATCAATTACTTGCATAAAGTTTTTTAAATGGCTTTTTAACTCCTCGCTTGGATTTTCATACATTGATATATCACATATTTCTTTTATATAACATAGTTTTTTACCTTTTATATCTTTACCAAGTGATTCATATAATTTTATGTCTTTTGAATCCCAGCTTGTCATATCGCGACTATCAATGCCTTTCATATTATCAACTACTATTGCGGCATCTTCAACACTTCTTGTTAAAACTCCTAAGTGGTCTAATGAAGAAGCAAATGGAAATAGTCCATATCTAGAAATCATTCCATATGTTGGTTTATATCCAACTATTCCACAGAATGCAGCTGGCTTTCTTATTGAATCTCCTGTATCTGATCCTGTTGCGAATGGATATACTCCTGCTGAGACTGCACATGCACTACCTGCAGATGAACCTGCAGTCATTCTTGTTTTGTCCCATGGGTTTTTTACAATTCCTGTATGTCCAGTTGTTCCTGTTCCTCCCATACCAAATTCATCCATAACTGTTTTATTTACACATACTGCACCTGCAGATTTTAACTTTTCAACTGCGGTTGCATCAAAAAATGGTACATAATCTTTTAATGTATTAGATGATCCTGTTGATAGAACTCCCTTTGTAGAATAATTGTCCTTAAGTCCATAAGGTATTCCAGATAAAAAGTTATCAGTTATAGGACACTCTTTTGCATCATCTAATATAGTTACAAATGCATTACATTCTTCTTGTAACTCATGACTCTTTTTTAAAGCTTCATTTATTAATTCTTTTGATGTTACCTTTCCTTCTTTTAGGCTTTTATGAATTTCTATTATTCCTTTATCCATATATGTCATTATTCTTCCACCACCTTTGGAACTTCTATTTCACGATCTGTATAAGAATCACAATTTTGTAATAGTTCTTCAATTGGTGTTGAAGGTAGTACTACATCATCTCTTAATTCACAAACAAAATCATCTAAAGCATGAGTCATTGGTTCAACATTTTCTATATTTGGAATTTCATTTATTATATCAATATTTTTATCAATGATATCAAATTCTTTTAATACCATATCTTGTTCTTCATCAGTTAATCCGATTAATAATTTATCTGCGTAATCATTAACCATTTCTTTAGTAAACTTACCCATTTATAATGTCCTCCTAATAAACAAAAAAGTCATTCAACACTAGGGCATGAATAACTTTATAATTAAATTTTTGCTCTTCCCTAATCAATTGAAAGTATAGAATAATAAAGGGAAAATGTCAAGTCGCACTATAGTGATTTACGCCTATATTTGTAGCTTTTTTTACTTACTGACTCGCTACTTATAAATCCATTTTCTACAAGAGTATCTAAACTACTTTTTAATGTTTTATCCACTGATTTATCAAGGTTCTCATCACCATCTATATATTTTAATAAAATTTCTTTTGAAGATGTAATATCTTTTGATATATCAATATTGCATTTTTGTGCTTCTTTATATAAGTCTATTATTTGATTAAACCTATTTTCTAATTCAGTTCTATATATTTCTAATTGCCTATTTAATATTTTATCATCATACTTAATACCACTTAGTGATACAAGTTTTTCTAATATATCAGTTAGTGAATTACTTCTTAATACTTCTATATTTATTGTACCTCTTATGTATTTATATGCATCTAATTTATTTTCTTCATCACTACTATTATTAATATAGTCAGATACTGAATCAATTATTAGTGGTATAGATTTTCTTGTACCATCTTCATTATATTCATATTTAAGTACACTATATTCTTCTATGTAAGTTGGATCATTTTTCATAAGATTATCTACCATATCAAAAAAGTTATCTTCTTTTTCATTTGTTTTTCTTTTTGAATCTAATAGAGTTTTATTTAGTTTTCTTATTTTTACTGAAGCTTTAGTATAAAACTCTTTTGCCTTATCTTTATCTATTTTAGAAAGTAATTTCAATGTTTCTATAACTCCAGTCATTTTAGCATATTTTTCAATTATTAAACTTTTATAATTTTTATGGTAGAATTCTTCATCATCTGACATTAGTAATAATTCTTTTGTAATTAATGAGTTTTCAAATGATAGTTTGTTGTGGTCTATGTTATTATCATCTATTACATGTCTTGTTTCATGAAGAAGTGTTGTAAGTATTCCTTCTAAATAAGATTCTGCGGTTTTATCAGTATAAAAAGCATCAAATCTTAATAATGATAGTCCAATTAGTGATTTAGATAGATATGCTTGTCCTACAGTTGTACCTTTTTCTTGCTTATTTTTAATTTCTCCAAATACATATTTCCAGTTGTTTATTCCTTCTTTTCTTAAGATGTTATTTGCATAGCTTATCATCGCAACTTTAAGAGCCGGTTTACTTACTGTATTCTCATCATTCATAATATGTGATGCAATTATTTTTAGTGCTAGGGGCTCATCTATTTCTTGTGCTAAGTAGTAAGCTTTAGAAGCATATTTATCAAGCTCTTTTATATCAGTTTCATCTATTTGTTTTAGATTTCGTTTATTTATAGTTCTTTCATTATTTATTTTTTTCATTATTCCTGAACTTGTTAGTAAATTCATTATTCTACCTTTGGAATCTTTTTTTATTCCATTAGAATCAAGTATAGTAAGTATTTTTGTAAAGTCTTCATCTTCTAAAGTGCTTATTATAGTCTTCTTGTCTAACTTTGGTATTACAACACATCTTATATAGTCTTCACAATAGTTCGGATTATTTATTATATCATCAATATACTCAAGTCTTTTTCTTGCGCCTTCTTTATAGATTTCTTTTGCCATATCAATTTCTAGTTTTGTAAGTAGAGATATATCTAATTTCTTTATATCTAATGTCATTAACCTTTTTAAAATGTTATTTGATAATAGAATGTCATTTTTATCAGTACTCATATAAAAAAACAATATTTTTTCAACATATTTTTCAAATAATTTATTTAATGTATCTTCTTCTACTTCTCCATTTGAAATTCTATCAAAGTAATCTAATAATGTTATTTCTATGTTCTGTTTAAAACTTGCACTTGCATCAAATAGTTCTAGTGCTTCTTCATTTAATACTGAACAAAACGTTTTATCAATTGCCTTAGTCATAAAAGTTGGTTCTAGAACTCCACTTTCATTTACTAAGTTCATTATTACCTCACTATCGATATAGGCTTTTTCTAATGTTGATATAAACTCTAGTGATTCTTTTAATTCATCAAAGTCTATTTCTTCATCAGATAATATTTTTTCCATCACTTTTTTTAAATCTTTTTCTATTTCTTCTTTTATATTATTATTTTCTAGAATTTGTTCTAGCTTTTCAAGTGAAGAGTTATCATAAAGTTTAAAAAAGAAAAGCGCATTTGTGATAACGCTAAGTCTAGTTTTTTCATATTTATATATGTATTTGAAATAGTTTATTATTTTTTCATTATCTAGTTCACCAGTTGATTCTCCATTAATACTATTTTCAATACTATTATTAATTATATTGAGCAATTTGGCCTCATCATTTAGTCTTTTCTCTTTTGAAAAAATTTTAAATAGCTTTTTTATAAATTTAGCGCCTTCTTCGCTTTCTAATAACCCTAGTATGCTTTCAATTGGTAGTATCTTCATTTTCTGTTTCCTTTTTATTTAATAATTCTAGTATTATATTTTTTGTATATAACTCTTCTAAATCTTCTATTTGTTTTAAAGTTTCTTCTTCCATATTATCGCGCCTTTGCTGATATACCAGTTACATCAAAATTTGTATCTACTGTATTTCCTTTTATTCCTTCAAGTGTTGCATTTTGTGTTACTTGAATTACACTTACATTCCCTATTTCACTAACATCTGGGATATGGTCTTCTGTTACTTCATTGAATCCTCTTTTATTGTCATATTTATATCTTGCTACCCATTTTTCATAATCTTTTAGCGTTGGATCTACATTAACCATATCTTTTAATAAAGAGTATGATGCATATATTCCAGAAGAATATCCGGCTTTATCAATTTCCTTACAGAATGCTTTCGCAAGGGTTGCGGAAAGTTCTGGATTATCAAAATGTTTTTTCATTTCTATATCATAATATATTGGAAGGTCTAGATTTTTGTCTATACCTGTACCTTTAAGACGGTTTATTAAAGCGTTAGCTTCAGCTTTTGCTTCTGCTTCTGACTCTGCCTTGGTATAGCAATATATTCCATATGGAATTCCTAATCTTGTACATTCAGCAACATTTTCATAAAACTTATCATCTATATTAAGGTTACCATTTTCATGGAATCCTGAAAAAGCAGTAAATCTTATTATTGCGTAATTAACACCTTCTTCTTTTACTTTTTCCCAGTCAATATCTCCTTGGTATTGTGAAACATCTATTCCTTTTATTGCTGTTTGTGTTTCTTTACTTGAAGTAACTTCTTCATTTATATATACCGAATTATTTTGTTGTTTTTCTACTTCTTTACCATATGCTTCTTCTGAAAAATACTTACCAACTCTTTCAAAATAACATATAGAATAATCTTCTGAATTATTTACTTCCTTTCCATCTGAAATGGCCATTAGCTTTAACTCATTAGGAAGATCCTCTTTTATTTTATCTAATGTATCCTCTTTTGCACCTATTCCTACAGATGCTCCTCTACACATTTCATAAAATGCAGTACATATTTCTATTAATTTTTCATCTGATACTTTTCCAACTATTCCATCAATATTATAATAAATTGGACATTCTATTTTATCGCCTTCTGTTAAGGCTAGTATACAAGCGGCATCTGCGGTTGCCTCTTTTTCTGTTGTTGCATCAGAATTTAGAAGTATTCCACATGGTACTCCTTTTTCATTACACTTTTTAATATTTTCTATAGATTTTTCACTTATTCCTTTTTTCCAACTATTAACTTCAATTAGTACAAAATCATCATTTATTTCATCAGGTAAACTTCTTGTAGAACTAATACTTGTTCCACTATAATCAAATCCAACTGGTATTTTAACATCACGATATATCTTTGTTGCGATTGCACCTGCTCCACTTAATACAAGAGCCGCTAAGGTAGTTGCTGCTGCTCTTTTTAATGCAAGGCGTGGATTTTTATTCTTTTTATTTTTCTTGGTTGCTTTTTTTACATTTTCTTCACGTACTTTAAGATTTTCTACATTTTTATTTTTAGAAGTTTGATCAGTTTTTTTATTACGTTTAAAGGAATCTAATATAATTTCATCATCATATGCCATAATTATCACACCTATTCTATATAATATAGTATAACTTTTTTTATGTCTTTTTTAAAGTTAAAAACAAAAAAACTTCGAATAATCGAAGTTAATTTACATATGGCGGAGCAGAAGGGATTTGAACCCTTGCGCCAGTTGCCCGACCTACACCCTTAGCAGGGGCGCCTCTTCAGCCTCTTGAGTACTGCTCCATAGCCGACTACTACATTATAGCAATTCATAAAGTAATAGTCAAGAAATAAAATTTATTTTGTTCTAAAATCAAGATATGTTATAAATCCTGCAATGATTTGCTTATATTCTTCATTTATAAAAGTAATATTTGCTAATGTTTTTCTTGTTTCATTAAACATCGATTCCATCATGTCAGTTGCATATTTTCTAGCACCTGTTCTTGTAAATATATCTTTTACGTTATTCATTTCTTCTTCTTTTAGGCCCTCTACTCCATAATATTTGTGTAGATTTTCTAATTCTTCAGGATTATTTTGCGCTATATATGAATAAAGTATAGTTTGCTTAAATTCACTAACATCTGAGGAAGCTGATTTTCCTAATTCTTTTTCATCGCCAAATATTCCTAATATGTCATCTTTAATTTGAAAACCTATTCCAAGGTTATATAGTAGTTCTTGCATTTTTTTAATTTCTTCATCACTATAATTGGCAAGTACCATTCCAAGGCTGAATGGTCCAATTATTGAATACCATGCAGTTTTTAATCTATAGATTTCCATTACATCATCTTCTGTAGTTCTAGGAACATTACAATATTGTTCATTAAATGGAAGTAATACATCTATAATTTCACCTTTTATTGTATTAATTACTATTGTATTATATAGATTTAATAATCTATCAAAATTAGGATTATCTCTATAATTTGAAATAAGTATCTTACTTGCTAGATAAAAGCCTAAATCTCCAATGCATATTCCAAGTGAATTTGCGATATGAGTTTTTCTTTGATGAAAATCTTTAGAGTTGTTATTATTTTTTTCAAATTCATTTGAATATGACTTAGGTATAGTAATTTTACCTCTTCTTAAGTCTGCATTATCAATTATATCATCATGTATAAGAATTGATGTTTGAAATGTTTCATATGCAGTTGCTAGTGGCAAGTATTCTTTATTATCGTTACTTAGATTTTTACTGTAATATCCTAACGCAATTAATGCCGCTCTTATAAATTTCCCATCTTTATTCATTCGTATTAATTCTTTAGTGGCATCTACTACTAATTTGTTATCTGTATTATCTATAAAATTATTATTAACATCTGTGATACTTTCTTTACATTCTTCTAATATTTTAAAATAGAATTTGAAAAACGCAAATAAGTCTTCTGCTTCTTTATTTCCTTCTACTTTTGTATTATTAAGTGTTGTACTATTTTCATTTTTAATCCATTTATATAATTCATTAATATTTTCTACTTCTATTTTATTTTTATCATTTATTATAGTTATCAAGTTAAATACCTCCATTCAACTGTATTACTATAGTATCAAATTTTGTCGATTTTATCAACAGTATTGGCTTTTTTGTAATTTAAAGTACTATTATTTCATTATCACTATAATTATAATAATTAAAAAATTGTAAAATAAAAACATAATTTTGCTTGGATTTATACCTTGCTTAAATTATGCTAAAAATGATTTAAAAAGAAATCTCCCTTTGCTAATAGCGACGTGTTTTAAAATGAAATTTTTAGGTAATTACTTTGTAAAAGCAGTTGTGCAAAGAACAAGCATTTGCTATAATTGCACATAGGAGCACTTGATAGTTGGGTGGAGCCAAACTTCTTGAAAGAAGGGAGGCGGGAATATGAACAAGAAGGATTTTTTAATTCTATCTCTAGTAATAATTATCTTCCTTTTACTATTCTTACTATTTATAGTATTAATATAAAAGAAATCCACCTAACTCAGCAATGATTTAGGTGGAACCAATCAAATGGCAACACTCAACATGCGATATTAAGTGTTCCTTTAATATTTTATGAAGATTTCTTCATCTATATACATAGTAACATAAAAACGACTTTTTAGCAAGTCGTTTTATTTTACGCTCAAAAAATTCGAGTATTAATCAATCTGGTGGACCGCTAGGGATTCGAACCCTAGACCCACTGATTAAGAGTCAGTTGCTCTACCAACTGAGCTAGCGGTCCAAAAAATGTTAAATAGTCAACATGACCATTATAACATATTTTAAAGATTTGTGAATACTAAATTTTGTTTTTTTCTTCACTATTTACTATTTATTACAATTTGGACAAGTTTCACTGCCATTTTTTTCAACTAATGGTTCTCCACATTCCTTACAAAGATTACCTGTTGGCTTATCCCACGATGCATACTTACATTTTGGATAATTGTTACATCCATAGAATATTTTGCCTCTTTTAGTCTTTTTTTCTATAATCTTTCCACCACATTTTGGACAATCCATTATTTCTTTTACTTGTTTTTTTTCTTTTTTTATGTATTTACATTCAGGATAATTACTACATGCAGTAAATTCACCATATCTTCCTTTTCTAATCACTAAACTACTTCCACAATTAGGACAAACCTCACCAGTTTCTTTAGGTGCTTTCTTTTCCATTTGACCAAATGCTTTTTCTACCTCTGGTTCAAACTTATCATAAAATTCTCTTAATACTTTTATTTCATCTAATTTACCAAGTGCGATTGTATCTAGGTCTGTTTCCATTGCGGCTGTATATTTAACGTTTATTAAATCACTAAAGAATTCTTGTAATCTATCTGTAGTTTCTATTCCTATTTCTGTTGGAACAAATTTTTTCTCTTCTATAGTTACATATCCTCTTTCTTTTATTGTATCCATTATTTTAGCATATGTAGAAGGTCTACCTATTCCTAATTCTTCTAGTTCTTTAATTAGTTTTGCTTCTGTATATCTTGGTGGTGGTGATGTGAAGTGTTGTTTTTTAGTTACATCTGTAGTTGTTAATATGCTTCCCTCATTTTTAAATTCATCCGGTAATACTTTATCTTCACTTGTTTCATATAAAGCATATGCTTTTAAATATCCATCATAAATAAGTATTTGCCCATTTATTTTAAACTGATAGTTATTATTATCTAATATTACACTAGTTGCTTCTACTTTAGCATCCGCCATTAAAGATGCTAGTGCCCTATAATAAATTATTTTGTAAAGTTTATATTCATCAGTTGATAAATATTTTTTTATGTCTTCTGGGTTTCTATATACACTTGTAGGTCTTATTGCTTCATGCGCATCTTGTACATTTTCTGTTTTTTTAGATTTTTTTGCATAACCAATATAATCTTTGCCATAGTTTTCTTCTATGTATTTATAACTTGCTCCTATAAATTCATCTGATAGTCTTATTGAATCAGTTCTCATGTATGTAATTAAACCTACTGTTTCACTACCAATATCCATACCTTCATATAGTTTTTGCGCTATAGACATAGTTTTTTTTGCAGTAAATCCTAATTTAGTTGATGCCTCTTGTTGAAGTGTACTTGTAATAAACGGAGGTTTTGACTTTTTAGATTTTTTCTTTCTTTCAACGCTTTCTATTTTATATTTATCACTTAATTTAGATAAAATAGAATCAGCTTCTTCTTCGGTATTTATTTCTATATCTTTATGATTATAGTTAAATAAATCTGCTTCTATTTCATCAAATTTACTTGTTATAGTCCAATATTCTTCACTATTAAAACTAGATATTTCTCTTTCTCTATCTACAATTAGTTTAAGTGCTACGCTTTGTACTCTACCTGCACTTTTTCCACCGGTTTTTGATTGCATTAATTTAGAAAGTCTAAATCCTATAATTCTATCTAATATTCTTCTAGTTTCTTGACTTCTTACTAAATTGTAATCTATTTTAGTTGGATTTTTAATTGCCTCTAATACTTTATCTTTTGTAATTTCATGGAATAGAACTCTTTCATAATTAGTATCTTTTATACCTAATGTATCTAATAGATGCCATGATATAGCTTCTCCTTCACGGTCAGGGTCGGTTGCAAGGATTACTTCATCACTATCTTTTACTAGTTTCTTTAACTCTGAGATTAGTTTCTTTTTACCGGCTACAGGTATATAATTAGGTTTAAAATCATTATCTACATCTACTCCTAGTCCATATTTTCCTGTTGTTGCTAGATCTCTAATATGTCCTTTAGATGATACTACCTTATAATCTTTTCCTAAATATTTCTCTATTGTTTTACTTTTACTTGGTGATTCGACTATTACTAAATTTTTAGTCATTATATCACACCCCTTCACTTTTATACTTATACTAAATAAATATGATGTTTGTCAAGAAAAAGACATTAAAAAAGGAATGATATACATTCCCTATTCTACTCCATTATAATTAGAGGAGTTTATTGTTCCCACCGTTTTAGCATGTTTTCTTTGAATTGTCCAACGATTTATTTCAGTTATTTCTTTATTTCTATATGGTCTAACTGCAAAACAATAATATTGTCTTTGGTATTTCATATATAGTTTTTCAGTTGTTGGAGTGGTAATTGTTTTTCTTTTATTTATTAAATCTTTTGTTAAATTACATTTGTTTGTTTGCGAACTTTGTTTGTTTTCAGTATCATTAGTAGCTACTGCACCCCAATAAATATATTCATATTTACCATTAGTCACTCCGCTTGGATTATTCGGAAGTGTAAATTTAAGTGTGAAATATGTTCCTTCTAGAGCATTTGGTGATACTGATACCCCATCTTTATTACAATATCCAGTCGCCTCAGAAATTTCGGAATTTGTTGTTGTACCTTTTACATATGCATATACCTTTCTACTTCCAGTCCAATTTATAAGTAATATATTTTCATTTGGATATTCTACCCAATTCTCTTTGTCAAAACTATAATATAATGTTCCTGTATTGTTTGGATTAGTCAGACTAAACGTTACATCAGAAGATGTTTGGGAAGTTGAACTTAAAGTAATTATAGGTTTTGATAAATCTTCTTTTGGTGAGGTAGTACTATTATTCCCTTTTGTCGTTATTTGACAGTCACTTGTATTATTTGCTCCATCCTGTACAGTTAACGTATACATATCCGCTTTTGTATATTTATAGCAAGTTTTTAAATTTAATATATTTAAAGCTCCATCAAAAACGTTCTCAAAAATTGAATTTCCTTCACTGCATTTTTCTTCATTTAAAGAAGGAGTAATTCCTTTTGATGCAATGCCACTTCCACCCAAATCAACAATTGTAGCCTTAAGTTTGTTATTGTTAGAATCATTTGTAATAGAACACTGTGGCTTTAATTTATCAATTTTGACATTAATAGTTTTTTCTGCGATGTTACCTGCATTATCAGTAGCTTTTATTGTTACAGATGAGGTAGATGAATTAAGTAATGTAGTATATATTCTACTATTATTGTCCCCTTCGTACTCATCAAAATCTCCAAAAAGATTATAGCTTACTTTTTTAATTCCGCTGTGTTTGTCTTCTACCTTTGCCACAAGGACTAGATCCTTATTCGTCCATTTACCTGTTTTATGCTCTTTTCCGTTTGTATCATAAATTTTAACTTCTATGGTAGGTTTGATTTTATCAATTTTGACAGGATATTCTAGTGGATTCTCCTTAGAGTGCTCGCTTTTACCACTTGCATCTGCAAACTGATATGTCGTATTTAACACTTCGCCAGTTTTTACTGTTGCTTTTATACTTTCTGGGATTGATGCTTCTTCTTTCCACTTAACATTTAAACTAGTTCTATATGCAAATTTTATATCTTTTCCTGCTATTTGAAAGTATACATCTTCATTTGTCCATTCTCCATTATAATTTGGACCTTTGATACTTCCTATGTGTGGTGTAACAGAAAGTTCCGGAGTTGTTAGATTTATTGTATAAGTTTCGCTTTCATTACTTATATTACCATAATCTCTTGATCCTGTAAGTCTATAATTTCCAGGTATGTCACTGTCAATAAATCTATATTTAACTTCTAGGGTGCCTCTTCCTCTATATGATATTGTACATTCTTCCTTTTTTGTTCCTTCGCAACTTATATCTTCCCACTTATCTTTTACATACTGTTGATATTTAGATGTTGTTAAGCCAAGGTCTGTCATTAGGTTTTTGTTATCATCCTTAACTTTTAATGTTACTTTATTTCCCTCAGTTGATACAAGAGGTGCATCATATTTAAACACTTCAAGGTCCCTTGTTCCATTTGAATATTCCAATTTAAACGTTCTTTTTTCATTTAATGCAACTGCGGTTACATTTTCAGGATATACCTTGTTATCTTTTCCATCTGCGATCGTGATTTTTTTTAATGTATGGCCATCGCTATCTGTAACGCTTGCTACTTTGTCGGTTCCTAATTTTTTTCTTAATTCATTAGAATTATTTTCATTCATCTCATAGTCTTCATCAACATATAGGTATACTTGATCAGCTGTAATTGTATTATAATTCACGGTATAATTATTTTTCCATATCTCATTGCAATAATTGTTTATATTGTCAAACACTGTTTCCTTGGATGTATCCCAGCTACTCCAATTTTGGGCATTTTTTATGCATGTTTTATAATCATATTTACCATTACCTACATTAATTATGATAATATACCCTTTAAGACCTTTTTTACTTCTATATTCGGTTACATTTTCTATATGTTTTTTCTTGATTAAATCGTCTAGCATAATATGATCAGACTTTAATAATTCTTTTGGTCTCTTATCAGGATTATCTTTCCAATATGACTTTGCTGCTGCTAAAACGGACTTGTCTAGTTTGTCATAATATTCCTTTTCAAATTTTTTACTTAAAGCATTATAACTCGGTACTGCAATTGCTAAAATTATTCCTAATATTACAATAGTTGCTAATATTTCAGTTAATGTAAAACCCTTCTTATTTTTCATATTACATATGCTCCTTTTATTATTAATTACATTATATCACGTATCTTGCTAATCTAAAATAAGGTTTAAAAATAAAATAATTATTTTATGTAAAAAAAAGTAAATGATTTGGTTCATTTACTTTCCAGTTAATTTTGCATTATTAATTTTGTAATTATATGAATCTATAATTCTATAAAGTGTAGTTTCACTAATTGTTTTTTCTTCTTGTTGTTTAAGTGATGGAATAGTTATTATAAATGAACTAATTTCTTCACCTTTTTTATTATAGAATTTAAATTCTAGATTAACGTCTTCTAATGTTGCATCTGAAATATTTTTTACCTTTACACTCATTGATGCTTCATTGTAGTTTTTTCTTTCTGATGTTATTTGCATATTTGAAGTTTGTAATCCAACTATTTTATGTGTCTGTTTTATTTTTTTAGAATTATTTGTTCTTTTGCCCAAAAAACTTGTATCGCAGACATCACATTTTTTTATATTATTTGTGTCAAACTCATATGTTTTGTCTGAGGTGTAACTAACGTAGTTAATTACTCCTGCGGTTATTAATACTACTAAGGCAATTAAAATTATTATTATTACTACTTTTTTCTTTTTCATATTCATCACTACCAATCTACCCAATCTCCAGGTACCCAGCAACTTGTACATACTTTACCTACTCCAAGGGAACCTCCACTACATAAATTACTAGGATCTACATTACCAACAAACCACATTTTTCCTCCAGTATATTGCCAGTTTGTACTGTTATAGTATGCAGCAGTAGAAGTATTAGTTAAAATCATTCCTTTAAAGTTTTGTTTTGCATATGCTTGACCTGCGGCCTTACGACAGTATAATCCATTTTCTTCATTTGGGAAAGCATAGAATCTTGTTTTATTAGTTTTTACTATAGCGTATAGTGTCATATTAGAGGATACTGTAATTGTAGCATTTGGAGAATACTTTGTACCTGTTCCATTAGAATTTGTATACCAGCCACTTACAGTTACTAAATTTGAATAAGGATTATTTCCTTTCTTTTTTACTGCTGAGTTAGTGGATTGACTTCTTTGATTTCCTCCACTAGGCGCAGTAAGATTTTCAAGTTTTATCTGACATGAATTTCCAGTTGTTTGACAACTTTTTGTTGTGTTTGTCTGACTCATCCAAACAGCTTTTAAATGATCAAATGTAACAGTAAATGTTTTTACACTCTTTTGATTCCAAACAGCATATAATTGGATTGAAGTAGTAACTTTTACTTGAGCACCATCAGCATATTTTACAGTTGATGAACCAGAACTTGTAGACCATCCTGCAAAGGTATATCCTTCTCTTGTAAATGTATTTTTAGTTAATGTTTTTGTTTCTCCACTTTTAATATTTTTTATTGGTGACATACTTCCTGTACCGCCATTAGAATTAAATGTAATTGAATAAGTTGCGGTAGTAGTAGAATCATTCGGTTCACTCGTTTCACTACTGTTACCGGCATTATCTGTACATTTAGCATAATAAGTTTTTACATTTTTATCTCTTGCCAAGATTATATATCTGCTCCAAGAAGCATTTGCTGATGTTTTATAATAAATCTTATCTTTTCCTGAACCCCCTATATTATCAAAACATATTGGTATTACATTAACAGAAGTATATTCTATTACTACACTTGGTGGGGTTTTATCATATTTTATCTTTGTTCCTTCTGAAACTGAATTTCCTGCTTTATCTGTTACTGTTACTGTTATCGTTTCATTATACATATCCGTTTCAATTGGAATAAAGTACCTCTTATATCCATTTTCTGAATATGTTTTATATGCTGAAACTGAACTATATTCATCTGGATCTTGTTCTTGTACTCCAGAAGCATTATATGAAATTGTACCAAACTTCTTTGTTATTTTAACCTCATCAATTCCACTAAGTTCATCTTTTACAAATACATTATAATAAATTCTTGGTGCACTATTTGTCCATTCCATTCCTCCACTTGGCTTCTTAGCGCCAGTAGATGATGTGTATGAATAAAGTTCCTTATAAGATGTTGTTGTGACTTTTATATCTACAAGTGGTTTAGTTTTATCTATTTTTATGTATTGAATATTGGAAAGTCCTAGATTCTTGCCATCTTTATCACGTAATCTAAAATTGTATTCTGTTCCTGTTGACTTTTCGGATACTTTTGTATTTTCACTTACTACTACATCTTTTACTGCCTCGTGATTATCATCTATAGTTACATCTATTAGCTCATTGTTTTTTGATGCGTTAACTATTGAATTATCCGTTGTAATATCCTTTGCCGTTAGCCTTATTGTTACATCCTTATTTGTCCAATTATAATCATATAGCTTATTTGGATCATTATCTATAAATGATTTTATGTCTAATGATGGATCCAATTTTGGAGTTATAGTTATTTCGGTTTCATCTGAAATTCTGCTTGTATTTTCTTCTGTATCGTTCCATCTAAATTGTGCTGTTACTATTCCATTGCAAATATTTGAGCTGTTAACAAATGAGTGAGTATTATTGCCACCTGCAATATCAACCCAAGTATTCCATTTACCACTGCACGTTTTTTCTCTATATTGATATTTAGAAAAACTGGTACCTAAATCTCTTGTTTTATTATAGTTGTCACCTGTATTCCAACTCAATTCTACCATACCATTACTTTGTTCAACATCTGGTGCATCATATCTAACTACATGTAACTCTTTTTCTACTATCAAATCTTTTTTTCCTTCTTCGTCTACTTCCGTTTTTATTCGATAAGTTAAATTATATGTTTGGTCTTTCTCTTTTGCAGTTCTTAAATCAATCGCAGTAATATTTTCTGGATAATATTTAGTGCCCCCTAATTTCACTTCTTCTAAATAATTTTTCGAAGAAGCAGAAGAAGCTTTTTTTCTGAGTGTTTGTTCTATTCTAAGTTTTTCCTTTATAGTTTCCGGATTGTTTGTTTCTGAATAATATAAGTATATGGGTGTATCATCTTCATAATCTGTTTCAAAGGTATTTGCTCCATTATTCAACCAGTTGGGATCACAATTATCAGCATTTGTTTCCTTAGTTGTACCTAATTTTTCTAATAAATCTCCATCATCTAATGTGGTTGCTACTTTTTTTTCATCATCATCAGTAGTACCAGGTGCTAGATAACACATTTTATAGTCGTAACCTTCCACTTTTTTTACTATTATAATGCGTCCTTTTAAATCGTCAACTGATTTATAACCTTTTATGTCATCTATATTTTTGTTTTCTTTAAGTTTACTAAAAGTTACTACATTAGAATATAAAAGTTCTGCAGGTCTTGACTCTGCATTTTCTTTATAATATGATTTAGCAGCTGCTAAAACAGAGCCATCTAGTTTTTCATAGTATGCCTTTTCAAATTTTTTACTTAAAGAATTATAGCTTGGTACTGCAATAGCTAGAATCACTCCTAGAATAGCAATAACTGCAAGTATTTCAGTTAGAGTAAAGCCTTTTTTGTTTATCTTTCTATTCATAACTATCCTCCCTACTATCTAATTTATTGTAACAAATTCACTAGTTTTTTTCAAGCATTCAGGTCATATATAGTAGCATTTTTTTATTTTACTAATAAACTATATTAGAAAACGTAAAAAAGGAGGAATGTTTATGTATTATTACGGTGGAGGCAATTCATGTTGCCAAAACACTGGTTATCCTTCATATGGCTATCCAGCTTATCCTTATTATGGAAATAATACTTCTTCATATGCAATTATATTAGTATTATTTATCCTATTAGTAATTGTAATTGGTTCTAGATGGTCTCACTAACAAAGAGCTAAAAGAGTGTTAGCTCTTTTTCTTTGCAAAAATACATCTTTGTGTTATAATATCCATGTTGGAAGTGATTATATATGTTAAGAAATAAAGACATTTTAGATGAAAAAAATAAATTATTAAGACAAACTAGTAAAGAAGTTACATTCCCTATGGAACAAGACGATCTTGTTGCGATTGATAAAATGATTGAATATTTAAAAAATAGTCAAATTGAAGAAATAGCTGAAAAGTATAACTTAAGACCTGGTATGGGTATGGCCGCTGTACAAATTGGTATACTAAAAAGATTCTTTACTGTTGTATATGAAAAAGATGATGGAGAATTTGATGTTTATGTTGTTGTTAATCCTAAAATAACATCAACTTCTACTGAAAAAATATATGTTGAAGATGGCGAAGGTTGTTTAAGTATTAACCGCTCTACTGAAGGAATTGTTCCAAGATTTGCTAGGATTACAGTTGAAGGATATGATACAAAGGGAAATAAAATTAAACTTCGACTTAGAGAGGATTTAGCAATTGCCTTTCAACATGAAATAGATCATTTAAATGGAATATTATTTATAGATCATATAGATAAAAATAATCCTTTTAAGGATGCTAATAAATATAGAGCAATATAAAAGTAAGTTTGCAAATTACACAAACTTACTTTTTTTCTTTTAATCTAACTTTTATAGTTTCACCTGGTTTAAATTTATCTCCTGCTTTTATACTTTGCTCATATACGTAACCAGTTCCACTAAATTCTACTTTTATATTAAGAAGTTTTTGTAAAACAATTACTTCACTTTTACTATAACCTGTTATATTTGGCATAATATCAGTATTAGAATTAGTCACTAAGAATACTTTATCTATTTCTGAGGCAGTTGTACCTGCTTTTGGATATTGATTAGTTATTTTATTTCCATTTCCTATTACTACTACATTTATTTTATTTTTAGTAAGAGTATCTTTTACTGTATCAACATTATTATTTATATATGAATCTAATGTATACTTAGTTAGGTTTTTATTTTCTTCTTTCTTACCATTATATATTCCTAAATAATTACTTGTATTTTTAACTATTTCTTTTACAACTTCTGACATTAATTTAATACTACTAGGATTTTTAGCAGCAACATACATTATTACTTCTGGATTATCTTTTGGAAACATACCAGCAAATCCTCTTATTACTTGATTATTGTAGTATCCTTTTCCTGATTCCCTAGCAACTTGTGCAGTACCAGTTTTTGCGATTATATCATATCCATCCATATAATAGTAATATCCAGTTGAGGTTCTACTATTACCATTTATTACACTTTCCATCAAATCTTTTATTTTTGATACTGTCTCAGTAGAGGCAACTTTTTCTAGTTCTTTCTTTTCACCTTTATATATAACTTTTCCAGTATTTTGATCTACTATTTTATCAATTATATATGGTTGTAATAAGGTGCCATTATTAGATATTGATGTTAATGCTTTTATATTTTGAATAGGTGTTGTTGTAATTCCTTGTCCAAATCCTGCATTAAATACTTCTGTTTCATATTTGAATGCTAATTTACCACTTACTTCATTTGCTAATTCAATATTTGTTTTAGAACCAAATCCAAGTTTTTTGTAATAATCCATAAGTAAATTTCCATTTAAATGCTTATTTATTAAATTAATTACACCAACATTACTAGAAAGTGCAAATCCTTGATCATAAGTGATTTTACCCCAACCACTTCTCAACCAGTCACCTATTTCTGTACCATCTTTTGTTTTATATACACCTGATGTATATTTTTCGCCTCCATTATACTCTCCATTTTCCATAGTTGCCATATAAGAGAATATTTTCATAGTACTACCAGGTTCATATGCATATGATATGTTATAGTCTAAGTAATTTGTCATATCTCTTAAGTTAGGGTCAAATGTTGGATATGTAGAAGAAGCTAGTATAGCCCCTGTTTTAGCATTAGCAACCATTATTGTCATCCAGTCTGCATCATATTTGTCTAATGCTTTAGATATTGCTTGTTCTACAAATAATTGAATACTTGCATCTATTGTTAAATATATATTATTTCCATCTTTCGCAGGTTCAGTTAATTCTTTTGTTCCTGCTATTTTATATCCATTTCTATCCTTCTGATAATAATTATATCCATCAGTACCACTTAATTCTTTATCAAATTTAGCTTCTATTCCTAGTTCTCCTACTATTTTTTCTTCTGGTTTACCATTTTCATTTTCTTCAGTTCTAAGTTTTGCATATCCAAGTGTATAAGATAAAAATCTTCCATATGGGTAATTTCTTTTTTGAGTTTCAATAAAATCTATTCCAGGAAGTTTTAGCTCTTCTATTTTTTCTTTTGTTAATTCACTTATTCCTTTTGCTTTATTACCAAGTTCTGTTTGATATACATTTTCTTTTGAAAGATATGCTAATGTTTTATCATAATCCATATCTAATATTTCTGATAACTTCTTTGCAGTATATTCTTTATCAACAACATGTTTTGGATTCTCTGGGTTAGTTGTTCTAGATGGATCAAGATATGCAATTACTGTATATGATGAAACATTTTGTGCAAGCACATTTTCATTTACATCATAAATTGAACCACGTTTAGCGTACAATACATCTGTTTTTGTTGTTCTTTTCTTAGCAAATTCTTGTAGATTAATTTCATCTACATTTTTAGATAGTGATAAATAACTTATTCTTGCAATTATTACAATAAAAAAAAGAATAGTGCCTAATATAACGAAAGCATTTAACTTTATTGTATTAGTACTTTTCTTTTTCATACATGACTCCTTTATTCATCACCAATAGTTTTGATGTTATCATTATTATAACTCAAACCTTTAGAATCTGCAACCTCTTGTATCTTATCAAGAGAGGCAAGTTCATTTATTTTCATTACTAAACTTTCATTTTTCTTTTCTTGTTTAGTTAATTCTTTTTTTGATTTTTCTACTTCATAATTGATTTTTGATAGTGTTGCTTGAGAAAATACAATTACAAATGGTGAAGCAAGCACTAAAACAAAAGTGAATGTATAAATTAACTTTTCAAACTTACCCATTTTAACTTTTTTCTTTAAAAGCTTTTTCTTTTTCATATTTTCCCCTTTCACTACCTTATTTTATTCTTTCTATTACTCTTAGTTTAGATGATCTAGCTCTGTTATTGTTTTCTAGTTCTTCTAAACTAGGAACAATTGCTTTATTATTTACTAGCCTAAAATCTGGTAAATATTCATCTGGTATATTAGGTAGGCCTTTTACTCTTGAATCAATTTTTGTTTTCTCCTTGAATATGTTTTTTACAATTCTATCTTCTAATGAATGGAATGTTATTACCACTACTCTTCCACCTACATCAACTATATCCAATGCTTGATTTAGAGCTTGTTTTAATACTTCTAATTCATTATTTACTTCTATTCTTATTGCTTGAAATACTTTGCGTGCTGGATGTTTATCTCTTTTTGCTTTTTCTGGCATAGCAGATTTAATTATTTCAACTAATTCTAATGTAGTTTCAATTTTCTTTTCCGCTCTTGCCTTTACAATTGCACGTGCTATACTTTTTGAATACTTTTCTTCTCCATATTCAAAAAATATCTTAGCTAATTTTGCTTCATCATAGGAATTCACGACTTCATATGCAGATAATTCTTGTTCTGTATTCATTCTCATATCTAATCTTGCATCTAAGTGATAACTAAATCCTCGTTCTTTTTCATCTAATTGAGGACTTGATACTCCAAGATCAAATAATATTCCATCTACTTTAGTTACATTTCGTTTTTTTAATTCTTCTTTTAAATTACAAAAATTACTTTTTATAATTTCATAATTGTTTCCGATACTAGATAGTTTGTTTTTACTAAAATTAATTGCTTCACTATCTTGATCAAAGGCGAAAAGACAACCCCTTCTTACTCGCTTTAATATTTCACTGGAATGTCCAGCATAACCTAATGTAGCGTCTACGTAGATACCGTCTTCTTTCAAATTAAGTGCGGCTATAGACTCTTGTAATAAAACACTTATATGCATATTAATCACCATCTACCCAATTTGAATCAAATAAATTTTCTGCAATGTCTGATAGGTCTTCCTTATTAGTATTATAGAATTTGTTCCAGTTCTCTTCTGACCATATTTCAAGTCGATCTCCCACGCCGACTATAACGCAATTCTTTTCTAAGCCGGCGTAAGAAATCAATGGAGAGGTAATATTGATTCGACCTTGTTTGTCAAATTCCATTGCAGTAGCACCAGAGAGAAAGAAGCGCATAAAACTACGTGCATCTTTCTTTGTGAAAGGTAGTTGATTTAATTTATTTACTATTTTATCCCAGTGAGGTTTAGGATATACAAATAGGCACTCTTCTAGGCCGCGGGTTATGATAAATGCACGTCCTAGTTCTTCTCTAAACTTTGCGGGTATTATAATTCTACCCTTGTCATCAATTGTATGGTTATATTCTCCCATCAACATATTAATCCCCCACTTTTCACCACTTTCGTCCACTGCTACCCTAATATTACTATCAAAGTTATATTTTGTAAACATTTTTTTATAAAAAATAAAAAAAGACTGTCAAATTGACAGTCTCAAATTAACTTAGTGTTATTTTTTCTTTTTGTTGGAATTTAATACAAATATTAGACCAGCACCAATTAATACACATATAACTCCACAAGTGATTGCTATTACCGAATATGTAGCTGCAGTATTTTTTACACTTACTTTTGTTCCACTTGGTTTTGTATTATTCTTATTATCATTATTTGGAGTATCTGGGTCATCCTCTGGAATATATTCCATTGCTTCTATTATACCTTTTAAAACTTCTGTCGCTTCTTTTCCAGTTTTTGTTAGATTTAATTTTAAACTTTTTAATGTTTCTCCATCTAGTTTTTCTACTTCTATCCCATTATCATTTATTTTTGAATTATAAATATCAACTGTATCGTAATCAAGGTCTAGCTTCATAATATAATGCATGATAAAATTTTCTGCGATATATAATGTTAATTTATCTTTATTGGATTTAGGAGTAATTGTCATTACACCATTTTCTATTTCATATTTAAGCTTAGTACCTTGGTAGTTTATTTCTTGAAATTCTGAGTTAAAGACTATTATTGAATCTTGACCAGAGGTATCACCAATGCCACCTATACTTTCTTCCTTAGCAAGTTCTGTTTTTAATGCGTTCCAGCTTTCTTCTTTATCTCTTCCATTATATGATAAATTAATTTTAAGTGATTTTGGTATTTCATTTTCTCCCTCTCCAGTTTCTTCTAATGCTAGGCCATCTTTTGAAATATCATATTTATTATAATCCAGATTATACACTAATATATTAAAAGCATTATTACGAGCCCAGATTATTGAATTATTTAATACTTGTGCGGAAAATATTTCACTCTCTTTTGGTTCTTTAAATGTTACCTCAAATATATTATCTTTTATCTCATATGATGTTGTATAATTTTCACATTCTTCGCAAAATTCTTTACTAGCTATATACGTTATTTCTTTTTTCTCTTCATCAAGTTTAATTTCTGCATTAACATCTACAGCAAGAAATAATGTCATAGTCATTAATAGACCAAACAAAATTTTAAATATCTTTTTCATAATATAAGCCTTTCTTGTACTATCTTATCATAATTTAAGTATATTAATTTATATCTTTCTGTGCAAGTTAAATTATGTCTTTTTTATATTTCTTTACGTTTTAAATGTAAAGAAAAAGAAATAGAAGTTGTCTATTTCTTATCTTTTATAATATTTAGTATGTAATTTTTAAACTCATCTTTTGAAACTGTTGTTGTATCAGTACTTCCGTATTTTCTATAACTTACAAGATTATCACTTGATTCTTTATCACCTATTATTAATGAATATGGAATCTTTTTAGTTTGAGATTCTCTCATACGATAACCTAATTTTTCATTTCTATCATCAAGCTCGGCTCTTATATTAAGTTCTTTTAATTCATTTAAAACTTTTTCTGAGTACTTTTTATGAATTTCTGGATTTACTGGAATAATATTAACTTGAACTGGTGATAACCAAGTTGGTAATGCCCCTTTAGTTTCCTCTAATATATATGCCATAAATCTATCTAGTGAACCTAGGATTGCTCTATGTAGTACTACTGGTGTTTTCTTAACTCCATCTTTATCTACATATTTTAAATCAAATTTAGCTGGTAAGCAGAAATCTAATTGACAAGTAGATAATGTTATTTCATTTCCTATTGCTGGTTTTACATTAACATCTAATTTTGGACCATAGAATGCAGCTTCACCAATTTCTTCTGTATATTCAATTCCTAATTCATTTAAAACTTCACGTAATTCATTTTCTGCTTTATTCCACATTTCATCATCTTGATGATATTTCTCTTTATCTTCTGGATCTCTTAGTGATAATACACATCTATAGTTTGTAATATTAAAATCTTTATATACATCAAATATTAAGTCTACAACACTTTTAAACTCTGATTTAATTTGTTCTGGTGTTACAAAAAGATGTGCATCATTTTGACAGAAATGTCTACCACGTTCTATTCCTTTAACTGCACCACTTGCTTCATATCTAAAGTCATGGGCAATTTCACCAATTCTTATTGGTAAATCTTTATATGAATGTAATTTATTTGCATATATCATCATATGATGTGGACAGTTCATTGGGCGAAGTACAAATGATTCTCCATCTACTTCCATTGCTGGGAACATATTTTCTTTATAGTGATCCCAATGTCCTGATGTTTTATATAGGTTAACTGTACCTACACATGGTGTTAATACATGAAGGTATCCTAATTTTCTTTCTTTTTCTTTTATATAGTTTTCTAATTCTTGCCATATTATATAACCATTTGGTAAGAACAATGGTAGTCCTCTTCCTACTAGATCATCAGACATAAATATATCTAAGTCTTTTCCTATTTTTCTATGATCTCTTTCTTTAGCTTCTTCAAGCATTTTTAAATAAGCATCTAAATCTTCTTGATTGTCAAAACAAATTCCATAGATTCTTTGAAGCATTTTGTTTTTAGAATCGCCTTTCCAATATGCTCCACTAACCTTTAAAAGCTTAAAGTATTTTAATTCTTTAGTTGATTCAACATGTGGACCACGACATAAATCAGTAAAGTCACCTTGAGTATAACAAGAAATAACTGTATCGTTTTCATCCATTCTAGATATTAAATCTATTTTATATGGGTCATTTTTAAATTGTTCTAGTGCTTCTTCTTTAGAAAGTTCATGTCTAACAATTCTTTTCCCATCTTTAGCGCATTTTTTCATTTCCTTTTCTATTTTTTCTAGGTCTTCTTCTTTAATTACTTCATCACCTAAATCAATATCATAATAGAATCCATCTTCTATTACTGGTCCTACCCAAAATAATGCATTTGGATATAAATGTTTTACTGCTTGTGCTAGTAAATGTGCACAAGAGTGGTTCATAATACTTAGTTTTTCATTTTCTTTAATATTCATAATTATCTCTCCTCTTATATCTATTATATACTCTTTCTCTTTTCATCTTTTTTATAACTTTAGTAGGCTTGTGCTTTTTTATTTTTGAATTATCAACTCTGTTTCTAAATTCTTGATAAACAAGGGCAGCAATGCAAGAATTAGGACTATTTCTTAGATTATATAGGGTTTCAAAGTTTTGAAATGATAATGCAATTCTATAAGCTTCATCATCAATAATTTCATTATTTACTTCTCTTTTTAATAATTCTTCTGAAAGAAGTTTACGCATATCATAATCATCCATCGTTTTAATTTTATAGTACAGCCATTCGATTGGTCTTTTTTCTAATTCAATCATTTTTCTCCCCCCCAATAAAAAAACTCCTAATTTTAGGAGTGAATTACACGGTACCATCCTTGGTTTAACTTGATTTAGATAACGGCAATGCCGGGATTCCTTTTCAGGTCCTACTCTAAAGGTAGTAACTATAATAAATTCATATTAGTTTACACCAAACACTAACTCTCTATAAATCATTTATTATAATCTTGTCCTTTGTCTCTGTAATTAAGTTCATATTATCACAAATATGAAAATTATTCAATATTTCATCTTAAATTTTTACTAATTAGTTCTACTTCTACTGATAGTTGTTTTATTCTTTCTATTATTCTTCTTGCTTTCACTTTATCAATACTGTTAGATGCAGTTGTAAAATGTTTTTCTAATTCTAAAATAGTAAAGTTCGATGTAAAAAATGTTGGAAGTCCTTCATCCATTCTGTATTGTAATATTGGTTCAATTACTTCATCTCTTCCCCATGCAGTTAAATATTCTGCCCCTATATCATCTAGTAATAAAAGTGGCGTATGTTTTAATAAATAGAATTTTTCTGAATAATCAGTTGAAAATGAATCTTTAAGACTTCTTAGTAATTCTGGGGTATGTATTATTACTGAAGTAGTTCCACTCTTAGCCAATTCATTAAATAATGCTGAAATAAGATATGTCTTACCACTTCCAAAACTTCCATGTAGGTATATTCCTTTTGGATTAGTTCCTTTCTTGTATTCATTTATAAAATTCTTTATTGCTTTTATTATTTCTATTCTATTTTTATCATTTGTATATATATTCTTTATACTTGCATTTTTTATATCTTTTGCTACATCAAATACTTGAACATTTTCTCTATATTCTTCTTTTTTCAAATATTTACACATGTCATATGAAAAGTTAATAGTATTTTTATTTTGCTTTGGAGTAAGGCAAAAACCTCTAACAGAATTTGAACAAGCAGCAAGAGATGGACAGTTACTACAATTTGTATGTTCCTTGCTAGAATCCATTAATCTTGATGTATATTTCATTCCTACTTCTTCATCTATTTTATATTGTGTAATTAGTCTTCTAAACGCTTCATCTTCTAAAGCTTTTATGTAATTTTGTTTTATTGAAGTACTAATTTTACTGTTTAAAAATTTATCTATTTTTTCCATATAACCACCTAGGTATATTTTAGCACATAAAAAGATACTTAACAATTAGTATCTTTTGTTTTATTAGGCGCTAGCTTATGGGGTTTCAGTAGTATCAGTATTAGTAGTGGTATTAACTGCGACTATATTTATATTAAAGATTCTATTTAATTCAGAATGAGTTAAATCAATGTGTATTGAATATATTGCTTTTTTTAGTAAGGGATCTGAGCTTACATTTTCAACTTGTGTCTCTGTATATATAACATCATCAACTGCACTTACAAATTTACTTGGAAACTCATAAAACATTTCACCATACAATATACCGTTCTTTTTAACAATTAGGTTTTTGGTAATTAGGGTGTTCTTCTCATCATCAACTTTATTAAATGTTATTTTAATTCCTTGTTGGGAGTTTGGTTCCTCGCTAGGTTTTAAATCTAGTCCCTTAATTTCTTTAATTCCTTCACAATTGAATAGGATGTCATCTTCTACTACTTTTACTATTTGATTTCTATACGAATTCATTTCTTTTACCGAAGTTGCATTTTGTTGGCGTTCTCTATAGTGGTCAACTACTTTAAAAAGAGCTAATACTATTGACATTACAAGTACAAAAGTAACTAATAATTCCGCAATTGTAAATCCTTTATTATTTTTCATATCCTAACCTCCTATTGTGAAATCACTATTGTTGCATATTTTTTATTTACATCTTTATTACTATTATTTTCTTTATCACCAGAGAACTTTATCATGAAAGCTTTTGTTATGTTTTTTTCTTCTCCAATTTTTCTTTTTATATAATATTCGCAATAGTTTTTTAAGCCTTTATCATTTTCTATATCTCCACAATCCTTACCAGTATCATATGTATAAATTGCTTCTATTTTTAAGGCTTTTCCTAATTTTGTATAAAAATCATCTGAACCGGTACATGCACCTTTTCTAGTACAAGTGAGGTTCGGTTCTTCTTCAGTACCATTATTAGTATTTTCTATTGACAATTCTATATCAGAATCAGAGTTTATATCCTCTACATTTAACATTTCCTCATATAGTGTATTTGCTAGATATATTTCTTGTGGATTATCATAGTTTACTACTCTTTCATATCTACTAATTAATGGTATTACGTTCATTGCTAGATAGGTAAACATTCCTAGTACAAATACTGAAACTATTATTGCTTCTGCTAGAACAAATCCTTTGTTATTTTTTTTCATAAACTTTATCCTTCCTTACTTGATTATATTCTGATAATATTATATAATAAATTGTAGTAAAATACTAGAATAAAAGATAATAAAGGGGCAAAAATATGATTCAGTATGATGTAGTCAACGTTCCAATAGTTGATATTGTTAACCAAATTATTTTATATGCTTCAACACATAGAGCAAGTGATATACATATGGATCCAAAAGAAGATTGCTTGTTGATTCGTATGCGTATAGATGGAGAATTAAGGAATCACACAAAGATTCCAAAATCATATGAAAGAAATTTAATTACTAGGGTTAAGCTTATTTCAAATATGAATATAACTGAAACTAGACTTCCTCAAGATGGTGCGATAAAAGGTAAAATCGAAGGAAGAGATTTGGATATGCGTGTATCTGACTTACCTACTAATGAGGGTGAAAAGATAGTTATTCGTATTCTTGATTATTCTAAAAGTTCTGGTGGTATTGATTCGCTTGGATTCTCTGCCAAAAATTTAGATTTATTAAAGAAAATGATCGCAGTTCCAAATGGTATTATATTAGTAACTGGTGCGACTGGTTCTGGTAAATCTACTACTACATACTCTATATTACAAGAGTTAAATAAAGAAAACGTTAATATTATAACTGTTGAAGACCCAATAGAAATGAATATAGAGGGCGTTAACCAAGTACAAGTTAACAGTGAAATAGGTCTTACATTCGCTAATGTACTACGTTCTATATTACGTCAAGATCCTAATATAATTCTAATAGGAGAAATTCGTGACTCTGAAACTGCACAGATTGCGGTAAGAGCATCTATTACTGGACACTTGGTTTTATCAACACTACATACTAATAACTCGTTAAGTACAATTGAAAGACTTCTTGATATGGATGTTGAAAGATACTTATTGTCTAGTGCGCTTACTGGAATTATTTCACAAAAACTGGCTAGAAGACTTTGTCCTAAGTGTAGAGTTTTAAGACCGACTACCGATTATGAAAAAGAAATATTTAGATTAGTTTTAAATAAAAATGTTGAACAAGTATATGATGCTGGTAAATGTGATGATTGTACAGAAGGATATCATGGACGTATTGCTTTACAAGAAGTTTTATATATAAATGATCAATTAAGAAGTAGTATATCTAATCCTAAGACTACTAAGGATGAATTAAACAAACTTGTTTATACTAGAGATGTTACTACTCTACTTGGAGATGGACTTGAAAAAATAATTGATGGTATTACAACATTTTCTGAAATATTTAAGCTTATTGAAGTTGATTTAGAATTAAAATCTTTAAAGAAAAAGGCTGCAGAGAAATTTGGTGAGGTTGAAAACGAAGTGGTTAATACACCTCCTCCTGTTGTAAATAATCCTGTTAATGTGGCTCCGCCAATACAACAAGAGACTAAAGTAGATGATGCAGAATTAATAATTGATGAACCTGTTAATCAAGCTAATGTTGATATAACAACCCCTTCTGTAGATAGAGTTGTTCCAATTGAAGCACCTACTCTTGAAATTAATTCTAATCAAGTAAATAATGTTGGAACTATTAATCAAGAAGCGCCTGCTAACCCATATACGTTTGTTCCAAGCCCAAATATTCCAAATGCTTCAGATGATCAAATTATAGATATTATAGATGAGCCGGTTAATCCAGCCGTCCCTCCTGTTCCTCCTGTTTCTCCTATACCTCAAGATCCAATGCATGCATATTTTAATCAAACTAATAACGTAAATTAAAGAGAGTTTTTAATTAAACTCTCTTTTTTCTTCTAGTACTAATTTTAATACTTCATTATTTATATCTTCTATTGTTCTTATTTTATTATTTCTTATACAATTAATGTATTTCCAATTATATAATTCTTTTAATTCTAGATAACAAGCTTCTGCATGTCTTAAGTGTGCTTCACTTTTTTCATGTTCATCTAAGCTTGTTCTATTTTTCTTTAATTCTTTTGCGTATTCATATGGCATATGTAAGAATATTGTTACATCTGGTTTTGGAAGTTCTAATAACCAATATTCTAACTTATCTATCCATTGATACATATTAAATCTCTCATCTTTATCTAGAATTTTACTTCCTTGATGTGCTAGATTTGAAGTAGTATATCTATCTAATATTACAAAGTATCCTTTGTCTAAATATTCAATTACTTCACCTATATTGTATTTTCTATCCGCGGCATAATATAATGACGCTACTTTAGGGTCAACGTTAACTGCACCCTCTGTGAAATAAGAAGGACAAACTTCAGGTTTTCCTAAATAAGGTCCCCCAACTATTTTACCTGTTGGTGTGTCATATCTTGGAAAATCTATTCTTATACAATTTAGATTTAAATCATTAAGTCTTTTTTGAAGAAGTTCTGTTTGCGTTTGCTTTCCACTACAATCAGTTCCCTCTATTACAATCAATTTACCTCTCATTTATACTACCCCTTTCTAGTATACAAAACGTGTTTGTATTCTACTCCATCACATTCATTATTACTTAGTACTTTTCTATTCCATTTTTCCTTGTCGAAGTTTGGAAAAAATTTATCTGCATCATATTCTTTATCTATTTCTGTTATATACATAGAATCTACATAATCAATGAACAAGCTATATATTGCTGCACCACCTATTATGAACATTTCTTCATCTCTTGTCTCTAAGGCTTTTAAAAGCGTATTAAAATCATAATATACTTCTACTTCATCAGGAAATTTATAATCATCAAGTGTTAATACTATATGATGCCTATTAGGAAGTAATTTTGGTAGTGAATAAAATGTATTACTTCCCATAATGATTGTTTTACCACTTGTTTTTTCTTTAAAAAACTTTAAATCTTCTGGGATATGCCATAAAAGTTTATTATCTTTTCCTATTTCCATATTTTTTCCAACTGCGACTATTAAACTTAAATTTTTCATCTGCCTCACCTACTGTGCAATTGGGAATTTAATAGGTCCCATATGTTCATATTTTTTAACTTTTATATCTTTTAATTCTTTTGAGTTGTCAAATTTATAGAAGTCATCTATTTCTGAGTTTAACCATAGAGTTGGTGCTTTTATATCATCATTTTCATCAAATCTTTTAATTTGTTCTTTTATTCCATCTACTTGATTTACATATATATGTGCATCTTTTATACTCCAATCTATTGTTCCTGGTTTTAATCCAGTAACATGTGCAATTAAACTAAGTAGTGTTGCATATTGTGTTACATTAAATGGAAGCCCTAATGGTACATCACAACTTCTTTGATGAACCCACATGTTTAAATATCCATCTGTGACATCCCACTCACTACTCCAAACGCAAGATGGAAGTACTGCGGTTTTTAGATAATCATCTTGCCAAAGACTCATAACCATTCTTCTATCTTCTGGGTGGTTTTTTATTTTATCTAATAGTGTATCAATAAGAGAAAATTTATTAACAATATAACCATATGCGGTTCCTATTGTGTGTGCATATTCAACTCCAAAATCTTTTTCTATTTGCTTTTTTTCTCCATCTATAAGTTGGGTTGCTCTCCACTTACCATCTTCACTAATTTCCCATTCATCCCAAATATGAACATTTCGTTCTTGTAACCATCTTACATCATTTGATTGTGCTTGATAAATCCAAAGCATTTCAGTTATTGCTTGTCTAAAATATAATTGCTTTGTCGCAAGTACTGGAAATTCTTCTCTTAAATCAAAGTGTAAGTGATAAGATGGAATCTTAATTGAATTGGTACCTGTTCTATTTTCTACCTCTACTCCTTCAGATAATATTTTTTTACATAATTTAATATACTCACTATCCCATTTTGTCATTTAATTACCTCCAAAATATAAACTACTCTACTATGTTGTTATTCTCATCAAAATCTAATTTAATTACTTTTCTACTAGCTAGATAATCACACATGTGTACAAAGTTTTGATATTTATTTTTTGGAATTGGTAAGACTTCGTTTCCATCAAAATCTTTATTCCAAGCACCCATATGTGATGAGATAACATTACAGATAAACTCTATATCTTCATCACTCATTCCTAGATTTTTAGTGTTATCTTTTACATATTTTGCGGCAAGTAATGGATGTTCTACTTTAGTGTATTTACTATGTTCCATACCACTTTTTAATCCATCATGTAACATAAGTGCTATAAGCATTAACTGTCGTTCTCTTTCTGTATATTTATCACCAATTAATGGATCTGATAAAAGTTCATATGCTATTCTTACAGCGGCTTTTGTATGTCTTAATAGGCCTCCTTCACCTAATGCATATGATGGATGATATTTACCAGTTGATGATGCTGGTACCTCAAAGAAATAATCAGGTAAGCCATCTATTAAATAACAAGCATCAGCTTTTAGAGTTTGATCTTTTATATATTTTAAAACGTCTTCAAATTTTTCTACTTTATTCATGTTACCTCCTACACTACAAATAATTATATCACATCAAACAAACGTTTACAACTAATCCAATATAAAATTTAGTAAAATATTGTTTGAAACATATAGTTTATCTTTTGGAATATAAATATAATTATCTTCTTCTATTAGTAATCCTTTATTTATTAAATCATCTATATTAAATACATCTCTTATGTCAATACTAAATTTTTCTTTAAAGGTTTTTTCATTTATTCCTTTCATTTTACGAAGTCCACATATTAGTTCTTCTTCCATCATTTTATTTTTATCAAGTTTTTCTTCGTATATTTTGTAATTACCTTTTAAATACGAATTAATTCCTCTTGTATTTGTATATCTAGTGTTTTTTATATAACCTGATGCACCTAGTCCAAATCCATAATAATTTAGGTTATTCCAATAGTTTAAGTTATGTCTTGACTCTAATCCTTCTTTAGAAAAATTACTTATTTCATAATGCTTATATCCAATATTTTCTAAGTAATCAATTATATAATAATACATTTCTCTATCCAGTTCTTCAGAAATTGGTTTTATACCATCTATATATAATTTAGTATTTTCTTCTATTATTAATGAGTAAATAGATATGTGTTCTACATCTAAACTCTTAAAAAAGTCTAAGTCACATTTTAAATCTTCCATTGTTTCACTTGGAAATGCATACATTAAATCTATGTTTATATTGGAAAAATATTTTTTCGCAAGAAGAATTTTATTTTTTATGTCTTCTATATTGTTTTCTCTATTTAAAAGCTTATAAAATTTATCATTTATAGTTTCTATTCCTATACTTAGTCTATTTACTTTATTGGATTTACAAAGACTTAAAAATTCTTCATTTATATCGGCTATATTAGCTTCTATCGTAAATTCATAGTTTGGTTCTATATTTAATTTATTTGTTATGGAAAACAATTTATTTAACTCTTTTTTACTAAGTATAGACGGAGTTCCTCCACCTATATATATCGTTTCTAGCATATCTTGTTTATAATTGTTATTTACTTCATTTGATAGTTCATCTAAATATGATAAAGCTAGATTTTCATTATAAAACATTTTTGCAAAATCACAGTAACTACAAATACTCTTACAGAAGGGAATGTGTATATATAAGCTTTTCATTATGATTTGTGATTCCCTGGTTTGTGTTTATTAAGTACATTAGATAATTCGCTATATAATTCTTCACCAAGTATTTCTTCACTTAAATTGTCGCTTATTGTTGATTTTGGTATATTCATAAAACGTTCTGTTTCTCTAAGAGACCAGTTAAAATTAATTATCTTCTCTGCAAGAATGATTGCTTCTTCTTTTGTTATGGAATGTTTTTTTGAAAAATTTTCTCTTCCTGTTGGTACACCATTCTTACCACCTTTTATAGCACCCAAAATAAGATTATTTTGTTTTTTCATTTCAACGAGTTTGAATGTATCTGGATAAATCTGTTCTAATTTTTTCATATGAAGTTGAAAACTTTTTTTACATATTTTAAAGTGGTTTGCAGCATCTGCCATAGTAACTTCATTATCTAAATAATAGTTTGCCTCTTCTAATAATTGTTCATTATTCATATTGCTTGTTTCCCTTCTATTATTTTTTGTAGTTATTTACGTTTTTTATTTTCAGCATATTGGTTAGAGACTTCATTATATAAATCTTCTCCCAGAGTTTTCTTTGTAAACAAATTATATAATGTTGAAGTACTAACATCACTTTCTAAGCCTCTTAATGTTGTTTTTTGCTCAACCATATTTTTTGCTAGTTTAATAGTTTCCTCTTCACTTAATTTTTTATGTCCTAGGTTTCCACTCGTTGATTTACCTTTTGTCCATTTTTCAACTTTAACTTTATCTAGAATGGCCTGTCTTTTTGGATCTAATCTAGTTGTGTCATATAGCCCTTCAAAATGTTTTACAAGGGCTGTTTTTGAAATACCAATTTGTTTAGCAATTTCACCAATTGATTCATCTGTATTTATATATCTTTCTGCAGCATATCTTACTATTTCTTTTGTAATAATCATTATTCTTCACCATCCATACTTAATACGCTCATAAATGCTTCTTGTGGAAGTTCTACACTTCCAACTTGTTTCATCCTTTTTTTACCTTCTTTTTGTTTTTCAAGTAGTTTTCTTTTTCTAGTTATATCTCCACCATAACATTTTGCTAAAACATCTTTTCTTAAAGCTTTAACTGTTGCTCTTGCAATTATATGATTTCCAAGTGCAGCTTGTATTGGAATTTCAAACATTTGCCTTGGGATTGTTTTTCTTAATTGTTCTACTACGCTTTTACCTCTATTGTAAGCAAAATCTTTGTGTACAATTACACTTAATGCATCTATTACTTCTCCGTTTAATAAAATATCCATTTTAACTAGATTACTGGTTCTATTGCCAATAAATTCATAATCAAATGATGCATATCCTTTTGTATATGATTTTAATTTATCAAAGAAATCATATACTATTTCAGATAATGGTAATTCATAGTGAATATTAACTCTAGTTGCATTTATATATTCCATGCTTACATAATTTCCTCTTTTGTTTTGGCACAATTCCATTATAGGTCCTATAAACTCACTAGGAGTAAATATGCTTGTTTTAATATAAGGTTCTTTTATTTCTGAAATTGTTTGTATTTCTGGCAACTTATTAGGAGAGTCAACCATTATAGTTTGTTTATTAGTAAGTATTACTTCATATACAACTGAAGGTGCAGTTGTAATTAATTCTATGTTAAATTCTCTAGTGATTCTTTCCTTTATAATATCTAAATGTAATAGCCCTAGAAATCCACATCTAAACCCAAAACCTAATGCAGTTGATGTTTCTGGTTCAAATACCAAAGAGGCATCATTTAGTTTTAATTTATTTAATGCATCTCTTAAATCTTCAAATTTTGTTGATTCGATAGGATATAATCCGCAGAATACCATTGATTTCATAGGTTTATATCCAGGTAATGGTTCGGAAGCTGGGTTTTCATCTAATGTTATAGTATCACCTACTGCAACATCCATTATATTTTTTATACTTCCTACAACAAACCCTACTTCACCACTAGAAAGTTCATCTATTTTTTCTTCTTTTGGTGTATTTATAGTAAGTTCTGTGACATCATATACTGCACCACTTTGCATAAATCTTATCTTATCTCCAACTTTTAATGAGCCATCTACAACTCTTACTGATGCGATTACTCCTTTATATGAATCAAATACACTGTCAAATATTAATGCTTTTAATTTAGAGGCACTTTTACCCTTAGGAGATGGTACTCGTTCTACAATTGCATCTACTAACTTTTTAACTCCTTCTCCTGTTTTAGCACTGGTTAATATTATTTCATCTTTTGAGAACCCAATTAAATCAATTAATTCTTTACTTACTTTTTCTACATCTGCGTTTGGTAAATCTATTTTGTTTATTACTGGAATTATCGTAAGATTAGATTCTAGCGCAAGATATAAATTAGCAAGTGTTTGCGCCTCTATTCCTTGGGCAGCATCTACAACCAATATTGCTCCTTCACATGCGGCTAGACTTCTAGATACTTCATAGGAAAAGTCTACATGTCCTGGGGTATCTATTAAATTTAATAAATATTCTTCATTGTTATAGTGATATTTTAAGGAAGCCGTGTTTAGTTTTATAGTTATACCACGTTCTCTTTCTATATCCATATTATCAAGTAATTGTGCTTTTGCCTCTCTTTTACTTACAGCATTAGTTATTTCAAGAATTCTATCAGCTAGTGTACTTTTGCCATGATCAATGTGCGCTATAATACAAAAGTTTCTTATATTTTTTTGTTGCATTTTTATCACCTTTTATTATTTTATCATAATTTGTTGCAATAAAAAAGATTATAGTTTTTAATATCCTATAATCTTATATAGTTTAATGTTTTAATGATAAAACTTTTACTTCTTCATTATTATTAATATAGCTATCAAAATAACTATCTAAATCTGCTTCAGACACTTCTATATCTAAATCTGGCATTTCATCTGCTTCGTATTCATCATTAGAAGATGTATCCTCTTCAGATATTTCTGTTGTTTTATCAATAGTATCATTAGTACTGTTAATAGATGATTGGTAGTTTTTTACTTCTGCCTCAGGAATTGCAGAGTATTCTTTTCCTACTGTATTAGGATCAACTATATCTGGATCTGGTCCATCCAAGTAAGGATCATCATTTTCATCAAATGTAGGAATATTTGGTTCATCTACATCACTACCTGGTTTTTCATTTTCATCTTTAGTTGGAGTTTTTTCATTTTCTCTTTTTGCTTCTTCTTGAGCTTCTTTATATAAACGTTCAGCTTCTTCTCTTTCTGCTTTACCATTTTGTTTATCGGCTTCTAATGCAGTATTCATTGATTCTGTCCATCCTAACTTATATGCATTAACCATATTGTCATTTACGTTAGAACCACTATTTTTATAGTTATTAACATCTTTTTCTAATCTTCTTTGAATTTGACTATCAGATAGTAATGTTTCTCTACCTTCATATGCATATCTATTTTTAGCAACATCATTTAATGTTCCTGCATCTTCTTCAATAACAACATATGAATTATCAATATCCATTGAATTGTAGATTGCACTATGTTTATATGCTCCTTCTTCATTGGCATAATTATGTGCTGCTAAATAACCTTGTTTATAAGCCTCTGCAGTCTCTACGCTATTAAACCTATGTCCATTTACTTCGTATGTTTTTTGTTTATCTGCTTCTTCTTTTTCTTTATCAGTTAATTTGCTTTCATCTACTTTTTCTGTAGTCGTTTTCTTAGTATTGCTAATTACTTTACCATTTTTCTTAGCAAAATCTAATCTTTCTTCAGTAGTCATTTTATCCCAAACTTCTTTAGTAACAGTATATTCACTTTCATCCTTAGAGTCAATTTTAGTTAGACCTCTAATTCTGTTCATATATAATACATCATCTTCTATTTCCATATTAGAATCAATTGTACTAGCAGCAGCTTTTCTAATTTCTGTATAACTAGGTCTAGATGATTTTTCTTTTTTGTCTTTATTTTCAATTCTTCCTGTTGCTAATCTTTCAACTAAACTTTCTATATGGCTTCTTACATTTTGAATAGTACATGGACCACTTTCAGCTATTTTAATATGGTCAGATAATCTTTCACCTTTTTGTACTTGAGATTCTTTATTAGTTCTATATTGATCATCAAAGCTTCCTGGTTCAGTTGATACAACAAGATATTGTTGATAATCTTTTTCACCATTAGCATCACGATATCCACAAATCATATTAAATGCTAAATTCTTAACACAAGAAAGTGTAGCTTCATCGTTTTCTATACCATCTGAACCATTTATACCATGGTTATAGAAGTATGCAAATGTTCTAATAACTTTATCAGCATTAGTACTATTAGGTGCTTTATTAAATTCAACTATAGAGTTTTCAATCTTTTCAAACCAAGTCCTGTTTGCTTCATTTGATATTAGACTTGCTACTCCACTTGGTGCTTTACCATTCATTGCATACAATGACATTTTTGTAGTAAAGCTTTGGTATTTAACCATTATATCATTAGTATCAATTTCATCAGTTCCAAATATTTTATACATTTCTTCACTTGTATAATTATTTAATACTAACTTAGCTGCAGCTACCTCATCATAAGTAAAATGTAATGTAGCTTCGCCATCTTCTTCAAGAGCAAATACATTTTTATCTAATGCTTTTGAATTAAGTGCTTCTGTAACTGAGAATACATTTTCAGCAAATACTCTTCTTTCATCATCTTTTTTCATTGAATTCATTAATGATTCAAAAGATTTATTTGTTGATTCTTCATTTTTATTCTTATTTGTATTTTTGTTACATGAAGTTACTGCTGCGGCAATACCAGTAGCTCCTAATACACCAGCAGCTACTCCTATAGCTATTTTAGCAGCTTTCTTTTTATTGTAATTTTTTTCTAATTTATCTGCTCTAGTATCAAGTTCATCCTCATTTTCTACTTCGTCATCATTTAACTCGTTTGCTTCAGTATCAAAGTTTTGATCTTCAACATCAGTATTTATATTCTTTTCTTCATCTGAATCTAAATCAAAATAATTAAATGAGTCTGAATAATCTTCTGATGAGTCATCTCTACCACTATATATATCTATATCTTCATCTTCATGATTTATATTATTTTCATTATCTGAATCTAGGATAGAATCTGCTACAGGTGTATTCTCAACCTCTGCTTCTTTATTTTCTTCTTCAGCTTCAGCTTCAGCTTCAACTAATTCATCAGAGTATGTAGAATTATCAAATGGAGTTTGATTATTTCTTTTTTCTATTACTTCTTCTAATGCTTTTACTTGCTCTTTAGCAACTTTTGGATCATTAGAGATTTCAAAAAATTTCGAAACTCTTCCCTGCTTCTTTGCCTCTAGATTTTCATAAATAAATTTATCCATATCTTCTGAATATGGGACTTTTTCTACTGTTCCATCATATTTTTTTACATATGCGACTTTTTCATCACCATTTCCATCAATAACAAGAGCTTCTGTTTCATCATTAAATTTTTGTGCTGCTAGAATGTCTTCATTAAGTTTTTTCTCTTCTGAATTTTCTTCAATTACTCTTAGGTCTATTTTTTCCTTATCAGCAAGGCTTAGCATTTCTACTAGCTCGTCAGATGGTATTCCTCTTGGATATACAACTTTTTCTAATCTACCATCTTTATATTCTACATATAAGATATCTTTTGCTCTTGTTTTGTCAGGATATTCCATATCTACACTAATTACATTTTCCCAATCAATTTTCATTATTAACACCTACCCTTTAACTCTTTTCTTACCAGTTAATTTATATCCTTTATTTATTAAAGTCTTATCATTTTGACTTTCACTCCATTTTATATCATAACCAGCTTCTTTAATAAGTTTTCTTGTTTTGTATCTATATTGATAAATTGTTTTATATTGTGCTTTTCTATTTTGTTCATATCCTACAATTGAAGTTGTTTGACTAAATAAGTATGTTGTTTTTGTTTCGTATGCACTACATTTAACTGTTACACTTGAAGATATTTTAATTGTATCACTTGCAGTTAATGTTCCTACTTCTCTTGTATATATTTTAAATATTTTGTATGGGCTTGATGTACAAGTCTCATCACAATATGACCAATCAGTTCCGGCATATACATATTTAGTTGTTAATGTATCTGCTGGTTTTTCTTTTAATGGTTTAGTCATACCATAATATTTCCATCCATCATTGCTTCCTGTTTTTACTGCATAAACCTTAGTTGAAGTTGTTGTTGTTCTGTAATAGTCATAACCTTTACATACTTTTTCAGTTATACTACCAGTTTTTTCTATAACTTTACCATATATTGGTTTACCCACTGTATAAACATATTTATCGAATACTTCTTTTTTACCTAAATCTTCTGTAATTTTAGTATCTGTTTTTCCAAATTTTGGAGGATTCTTTGGATCATAAGTAGATGTAGTCCAATCACTCCACTCGCTATATTCGTTTTCCCAAGTTTTCTTATATTCGTATTCGTATACTTTATCTTTTTTAATTACTTTGATACTACATGTATTAGTATTTCCAGCTTTATCTTTTACATATCCATATATTGTATGAGTTCCATCTTGTGTTACTTTATATGAATTGTTGTTTTTATATGTTGTGCTTTTTCCTATTCCGTATGAACCAATTCCACTTGTTTTGTCATATTTTTTCTTAAATCCAATTACAACATCACTTGTATAATGTCCATCTTCATAAGAACCACTTTGTACAGCTAAACTACAATCTGGTTTAGTAGCATCTCTTTTTACTTTAATACTACATACTGCAGTATTTCCTTTAGAGTCTTTAACATAACCATAGATTACTTTATTACCATCTTCATCAATAGTATAAGTATTCTTACCATTGTATGTTGTAGAAGTTCCTAAACCGAAGTCTGTAATATGAGCACCGTTTGTTGTCTTTTTAGATTTAAATCCAATTACAACATCACTTCTATACCAGTTGTTATCACCCATAGTACCTTTTTCTACTTCTAGTGAACAAGATGGTTCTGAGTAGTCAATTTCTTTTACTTTAACTTTCTTAACTGTTACATCGCAAACTGCTTTATTTCCAGCTTTATCTTTAACATAACCATATACTTTAGTTGTACCAATATTTTTAACTATATAATTAGTTTTAGAATTGTATGTAGCTTTAGATGAAGTTGTAACTCCATAAGATGAGATTCCACTAGTTGAATCAGTTCTACTAGTAAATCCAACATTTACATTACTTATATAATCTCCATTTTCATTTTTTGTACCTGATAATACACCCATGCTACAACTTGGTTTTGCTGTATCCTTTTTAACTACAACACTACATACTGCAGTTTCACCTTTAGAGTCTTTAACATAACCAAATACTTTAGTTGTACCATCATCTGTAACTACATAAGAGTTTTCTTTGTTATATATTTCACTTAATCCAATTCCATATGAAGTTATTTTTGCTCCACTATTTGTTGTCTTTTTAGATTTAAATGAAACTGTTACATTACCAACATACCAGCCATTTTCACCTTTTTTACCCCTTGATATTGTTAATACACAAGATGGCTTACCACTAGGTTTTGGATTGTTGCCCTTACCTCCACCATTATTTCCCTTGTTGTTATTGTTTACTGGCTTTGGTTCTTCTTCTTTTTCACAAATTGCTGTTTTACAATATGAATAGCATCCCAAATGAACTATTATGTAATCTTCTTCTTTGCTACATTTTAGATTGACTTTCATTTCATATTCTTCTGACTTTTTAGTTAATGTAACATACGAATTTCTAGTATCACATGTTTTACCATATTTATCAGTAAAAGGTAATACTAATTTCATATCTAACATTTCTTGTAATGTTAGTGTAACTGAATCTCCCTCTTTTTGAGGTAATCTATCAGTTGTAAAGTATGTTATTGCCGCTTCTTTCATATCATTAACATTATCTTTAAATATTCTATTATTTAATCCTGTTAAATCAACTTTTGGCAATAGCCATACTAATAATAGTACAAATACTACCGCAACTATTAATTTTACTATAAGATCTCTTAATGGAAATCCTCTTTTTTCTTCTTCCTCGTACATACGAATATCCCCCTCTCGTTTGGTTCATTATAATACCATATTTTTTAGAATTTGTCAATATTGAGTTCCACTACTGTGCATCCATTATTGAAGTTATCTAACTTATATGATTTAACCTTTTTATTTATTTTTAAATTCTTATGAACCTCATTTTTTAATGCTCCACTACCTATGCCATGAATTATCAAAACTTTTTCATTTTTAAGTTTGATATTATCATTAATAAATTCCATCACTAATACTCTTGCACTATCTCTTGTCTCACCATGTAAATCTATACTTGGAATATTACTATAAAACACTTTTAAATGTATCCATTGCTTTTTTTAAATCAATCGATGTTTTATCCATAGTTTCACAAGATAATGCTGCGGTTACATTAGAACGTCTCATTGAATCAGTAACATTGTAACCGCTAGATATAAAGTATGTAAAAGCTGCATGATATATATCACCCGCTCCTGTTGTATCAACTACATTAACAGGTATTGATGGTATTAACTTATAACCATTGAAATAAGTAAAACTACCTGCTTCTCCTAATGTAATTATTGTATCTTTATCAAGCTTTTCTTTTAGTATTTCATATGAATTTAGTATTGTATTCATATTTGATGGATTTATTTCTACATTAGTATATTCACTCACAAAGTCCTTAGAACAAATAACATAATCCGATACCTTTGCAAGTTCTATTACATCTTTTGTTACATTACCTGCATCAAGTATTTTTATCGCACTTTTGTTCTTTTCAATAACCTTTTTTGCTAGATCTTTTTCATATCCATCCATATAGATTATGTCAAAACTTTCTTCTATATCTAAGTCTAGGTTGTTTGTTATTTTGCTTCTAACTGTTACAACACTTCTATTTCCCTCACTTGCATTACTAATAATGTAACTTACTGGAGTATTGAATGTTGGATCATTTAAAACTTTTAGGTATTTATTGTTTATGTTTTTGTCTTTTGAGTTTTTAACTATTTCGCTTCCATAGAAATCTTTTCCTACTGCTCCAGCGAAATATACTTCCTTCCCCCATTTTGATAATAATGATGCTGCATTATATGCACTGCCACCATATGTTTTGTACTGCTTATCGATTTTTATTTTACTATCTTTAGATAAAGACCTAGGAACTGGTAAAGTAATATCATACGTAGCCTGTCCTATGCAAATTATTTTCATTATATCACCAATATAAGTATAACAAATTTCTTGAAAATTTACAGCACTTTTGTCGGTTTTACACGATTTTTGTCTTTTTCATACACTTTATATAGTGCAAGTACACATTTTTTACTGTCAACAAACATAATTTTGTCGCTTTTATATCTATTTTCTAATATTCTTCCGTTCTTAATTTTTTCTTTTATAAAGTCATCTACTTCAACTATTTCAAATCCAGCTACTACATCTACTATTGGAATAATCTTATAATTACCAGATTCAATATCTTTAATTGTATATGCACTATTTATACTGATATTTCCTTGTCTTGTTCTTTGCAAGTCTTCCATAGTTACTGGTATTTCTAGTTTTAGTCCTATATCTCTTATTAGACTTCTTATATAAGTTCCTTTGCTTACAGATACTCTAAATTTAAAACTATCTTCATCTAATTCAATAAGTTTTATATCATATATTTCTATTTCTCTTTTTGGTAATTCAACAGATTGATTACATCTTGCATATTCATACAATCTTTTACCATTTACTTTTACTGCTGAGTATAGTGGCACTTCTTGTATACTTTTTCCTAAAAAACTATTTAATACTTGTTCTAGTTTCTCTTTTTTTATGTTATATGAATGATTTTCTTCTAAAATATTACCCGTTATATCAAGGGTATCTGTAGATATTCCAAGCTTTACAGTTGCAATGTACTCTTTTGTCTCACATGATAAATTATCAACCACTTTAAGTGCTTTTCCAAGTGCTAATACCAATACTCCAGTCGCTATTGGATCAAGTGTACCTGTATGCCCCACTTTAGTTGTATTAAATATTTTACTTATTATATTTACTACATCACGAGAAGTATACCCTTTTTCTTTATTAACTACCAATATTCCATCCATATTATCACCAGATAAATAATATCACAATCATTAAAAAAAAGATAGAGTTCTATCCTTTTAGTATATGGTACTTCTTAATAATTCTATTTGTCTTCTTCTAGGATTAGTATATTTTAAAATTATATTTGGGTTTACATTATATTTTCTTTTGATTTTTTCTTGTTTTTGTTAAAGCATTTAATATCCTCTTCCCTCCATTCATTATAAATATTACACATATATTTATTTTTTCCTAAAAAAGTGTATAAAAAAAGAATCAAATTTCTTTGATCCTTATGATGACGATTTTACTTGTGATGGCTCTGCTTCTATTACTGGCATAAAATAAATTCCTGATGAAGCAAGTCCTCTTGTATGAATTGATCCATTAACTGCTAGTCTAGGGCAATAAGTTGTCCCTGGTGTTATATCACCGTTTTCCTTACATGGACAAGAATCACTATTACCACAAGATAACCAGATTGCAACACCAGCATTATAACCACTTTTAAATCCAGATGAGCAATCAGCTTGTGCAGTATATTTACCATCGCAAAAATTATTTGAAATAGTGTTATTACCACTTAGTATTTTTATGTCTTCTAATGTTGGAATTGTTTTTCCTGTAATCAAATTATTTTTAATTGATGTATAACTCATAATTGCTTTTTGCTGTGTTAAAAGAACTCTTATAGTATCCCCTCTTTTTATTACTACTCCTTTATAATTAGTATTATTATCTATGGCTACAGTAACCTCTTCACCTGCAGGGTAATATTTATTTAGAGTGTTACTGTTATTGCTATAACTATATGTATTATTATTTACCTTAATAATCTGAGTTGAGCCTTCTTTAAATTCTTTTACACCATCGGTTACTTTCTCATTTATCTTATCTTCACTTGCAAATTCAAATATGTCATTATTATTATTACCTATTGTTTTTTTATTAACTGAGTCATTTAAATATATATAATACTTATAACTTCCATTTTCTTTTAATGCAACTACCATTCCGGTAAATCTATTCGTATCAACATCACTATCTAAATCTCTTAGTTTATATATCACCATATCACTAGTAGCCTCATCTATTATAGCCATTTTCTTTGCGGCATCTATAAATAATTCTGCTTGTTTTTGAGTTGCATTATTTTTTGTCTTTTTTATTACATTTTGAACTGCTGGGACAGCAATCATTAATAATACTCCTAATATAACAATTACTGCCAACAATTCAACTAATGTAAATCCTTTTTTATTCTTCATAATCTACCTATTAAAACAATCTTATAATATCATTAAATGTTACATACAATAAAAGTAACATTATTAATATAAACCCAATACTGTGTATTATGTTTTCTGTTTTTGGTGATACAGGTGAACCTTTTATTTTCTCTATTATTAAAAATAACATTCTTCCTCCATCAAAAGCTGGGAATGGAAGTAAATTAATAAATCCAACATTCACACATAGCAACACAATCAATTGTATTACGTTTGCGATACCACTCTTTGCAGTTTCACCAACTATTGAATAAATACCAACTGGTCCGCTTAAATTACTTACACTTAATCCACCAGTAAATAATGATTTAACTATTACAGCCATTTGTCTAAATAATGCACCTATTTTTACAAATGGATATTTTAGCGTTGCTAGAAAGCTGTTATCTGTACCTGATGTGAATGTAATACCATATTTATATGTAGTTGTACCATCTACTACTTCTTTTTCTGGTGTTACTTTATATTCTTCTACAACGCCATTTTCTTTTTTTACTTTAAAGTCTACTGATTTACCATCTTTAACTAATGTTAAGTAAAGCTGTACATCATCTAATGTATAAGTCTTATGTCCATTTATCTCAAGTATTTCATCTCCTGCGGTAATACCTGCGGTACTTGCTGGATAGTTATCTACAGTACTTGATATAGTTGGAGTCATTATTGGTGCTTTCCAAATTAATGCATATACAAATAGTAATATAAACGCAAGAATGAAGTTGTTCCCTGCTCCAAAAAACATTATTAAGAGCCTTTGCCAAGCAGGTTTAGAATACATTTTTTTATCTTTATCTATAGCTGTATCATCATCTATTTCCTCTCCAGAAAGTTGTACAAATCCACCTATTGGAATAGCTCTAATACAATACTCTGTTTCACCTTTTTTATCTTTTTTTCCAAAGATTTTAGGTCCCATTCCTATTGAAAATTCATAAACGTATACACCAAACATCTTAGCAAATATAAAATGTCCAAATTCATGAACTAAAACTATAAGTCCTAGTATAAGTATAAAATATATTAATGTTAACATATGTCCTCCTATAAAATACTTAAAAATAGTAAAAATCCTAATACTATAAATATTATGCTATCTAATCTATCTAATATTCCTCCGTGTCCTGGAATTAAATTAGAAAAGTCTTTTGTATTATAGTATCTTTTTATTGAAGAAAATACCAAATCCCCTATTTGACCTAATATTGTAAGAATTAATGTTACAAGAACTATTCCAACAATTCCTACAGTAGGATCTATTACTTCATAAAAGTAAGCACTAGCAACTATAGTACCAACTAAACTTCCCCCAATCGATCCCTCTATAGTTTTATTAGGAGATATATCTGGTGCTAGTTTCCTTTTTCCAATTTTACGACCAGTTAGAAGCGCAAATGTATCTGTCATAGTAGCAATTAAGAATATATATATTATGTAATCTAGACTTATGTTTCTTATTGTTATAAGCAAATTAAAGCTAAGCCCTATAAATATTGTTGAACCTATTAAGAATAATGCATCATTTAAATTATATTTTTTTGAATCATTTATTAATACCATAGGTATTATGTAGACAAATATAAGAGATGCAATTATTCTATAATCCATATATATTCCTGTTGTTGATGAGTTCTCATTAAATAGAACAAACAGTGTAACTAACACATACGCTATTATTTCCATAAATGCTGGAAATTCTTTTTTCTTTTTTCTTGCTTTTAATAATTCGTATAACCCCATCCATGCAAGCACTGCCATAAGAATTGCATATGGAGTTTTTCCAATTAATAGTATTGGTATAAATATCGCAAGTAATACAACCGCACTAATTATTCTTTGTTTCATAATCTACTCCTCCAAATCTTCTAGTTCTTTTGTTATATTCATCTATTGCTAAGTCTAACTCTTTTTCATCAAAATCAGGAAAATAAGTATCTGTAAAATAGAATTCACTATATGCCATTTGATATAACATGAAATTACTTACTCTAAGTTCTCCACTTGTTCTTATAAGAAGGTCAATTGGCTCTAAATCATTATATAGATATTTATAAAATGATTCTTTGCTTATAGAGTTTAAATCTAATTTACCCTTTTCATAGTCAAGTGCTATTTTTTTAGATGCATCTATTATTTCTTCTTGTCCTCCATAATTTAGACAAATATTTAATATTCCACCTGTATTTTTACTTGTTTTATCTTCAACATTATCAATAGCTTTTAAAACATCTTCTCTTAATCTATCTTTTCTTCCTGAAATTTTAACTCTAATGTTATATTTTTGAAATGTCTTAATTTCTTTTTTGAAGTATTTGATTAATAAATCCATAAGATATGTTACTTCTTCTTCGCTTCTTTTAAAGTTTTCTGTAGAAAAAGCAAACACACTTAATATTTTAATACCTCTTTTTGCGGCATGTATAGCAAGTCTTTTTAGTATCTTACTTCCTGCTAGATGTCCTTCACTTCTTTTTTTACCACGTTTTGTTGCCCATCTTCCATTACCATCCATTATTATGGCAACATGAGTTGGAATACTTTCATTTATCATTTTTACCACCCTACTTATTAAGTATAATATATTTTGTTGATTACTACAATAAATTTTAAAAGTTTAAGAAAAACTTATGTAAACCAAAAAAAGATACCCTTAGAGTATCTTAATCTAGTTTAATTCTTTCTTCGATATATTTTACTACTTCTGATACCTTAAGAGTAACTTGTTCCATAGTATCTCTATCTCTTATTGTTACAGTATCGTTATTTAGGGTTTCATCATCAATTGTAAGTGCAAACGGAGTTCCAGTTATATCGCTTCTTCTATAACGTTTACCAATATTACCAGAATCATCATAACTACACATAAAATTTTTAGATAGTTCTTTATAAAGTTCTTTTGCTTTTTGGCTATGATATTTCTTTATTAGTGGTAGAATTGTTACTTTATATGGTGCTAGATAGGGATGAAATTTCATAACTTCTCTTTCTTCACCATTAGGAAGAGTCTCTTTATTATATGAATTAAATAATATTGCTAGAACAGTTCTATCAAGTCCATATGTAGATTCAATAATATAAGGAATATATTTTTCATTGGTTTCAGGGTCAAAATATTCTTGTGATACACCACTATACTCTTGATGACGTGTTAAGTCAAAATTAGTTCTATTGTGTGTTCCATTTATTTCTCCCCAACCAAATGGGAATAAATATTCAATATCACATGCTGCCTTCGCATAATGTGCAAGTTTTTCATGATCGTGGAATCTTAATTTTTCTTCTGGAATTCCTAGAGTCATGTAAAAATTCTTACCAAAGTTTTTAAAGTATTCATATAATTCCATATCACTACCTTCCTTACAGAAAGTTTGATATTCCATTTGTTCAAATTCAATTGTTCTAAATGTGAAGTTTCCTGGTGTTATCTCATTTCTAAATGCTTTACCTATTTGTCCAATAGAAAATGGTAATTTTGCTCTCATACTTCTTTGTACATTTAAGAAGTTTACATATTCTCCTTGTGCATTTTCAGGTCTTAAATATACAACACTTTTAGCATCTTTTATAACTCCTCTATATGTTTCAAACATAAGCTTAAATTGTCTTATATCAGTAAAATTAGTTTTACCACATTTTGGACAAGGTACTTTGTGTTCATTTATATAGTTAATCATTTCTTCATTAGTCATTGCATCACCAATTGAAGAGTTAGTGAAATCATTAATTAAGTTATCAGCACGATGTCTAGTTTTGCATTCACGGCAATCTATTAGTGGATCTGCGAAACTATCAACATGACCTGATGCTTCCCATACTCTTGGATGCATTAATATGTCTGCATCAACTTCATATGCGTTATCTCTTTCTTGAATAAATTTCTTTCTCCAAGCATCTTTTATATTGTTTTTAAGTCTTGCGCCTAATGGACCATAATCCCAAGTATTAGCAAGTCCTCCATATATTTCGCTTCCTTGAAATATGAATCCATATTGTTTACAATAATTAACTAAATCTTCCATTTTGAATTCGTTCATAAAGCCCTCCTTAATATTGAATTCCCCATACCACATGGTGTTTGGCTTCTCTACCACAGCAAACGCATTTGCCATCTATTAATTTTTCTTCTTCTAAAATACATCTTGATTTACAGCCTTTAATTTCTTTTATTTTAAGTTCACATTCTTCATCTCCACACCAATCTGCATGAATAAATCCTGGTTGAGTGTTTAAAATGTTTTCCATATCAGTTAGATTATGTGCAGTAAATGTTAATTTATCCATTCTCTCTTTTGCGCTTTTATACATATCATTTTGGATAGTATCAAGTAATTTTTCTACATAGCTTACAACATCAATATCCTTAGATTCTACTATTTTTTCTCTAGTATCACGTCTTACAAATGTTACATTATTATTTTCTAAATCTCTTTTACCAATTTCTATTCTTATTGGAATACCATTTACTTCAGCTTCTGCGAATTTAAAACCAGGTGATTTTTCAGAGTTATCTATATAACAAGTAATATCATTTTCTTCTAACATTTCTTTATAAGAGTTAGCTAATGAATTAACTTCATCTGCATCTCCAATTGGAATAATTGCGACCTGTGTTGGCGCGATTCTAGGTGGTAATACTAATCCATTATCATCACTATGGACCATTATTAATGCCCCTATCATACGACTAGAAGTGCCCCATGATGTTTGATAAGCATACTCTAATTCATTTGATTTATTTAAAAACTTTATGTCATACGCACGTGAAAATTTTTGACCGAAATAATGACTAGTCCCAGATTGAAGTGCTATACCATTATGCATTAATGCTTCTATTGTTAAAGTGTAGTCAGCACCTGCAAATTTTTCTTTTTCAGTTTTTCTACCTGTTATAGCTGGAATAGCAAGTATTTTTTCAAAGAATGTTTTATAAACATTTAACATATCTCTTGTTTCTTTTTCTGCTTCTTCTCTAGTAGCGTGTACAGTATGTCCTTCTTGCCACCAAAATTCACGACTTCTTAAGAATGGTCTTGTTTCTTTTTCCCAACGAAGTACGCTACACCATTGATTATATTTTAAAGGTAAATCTCTATATGACTTAACAACACTTGCATAATAATCACTAAATAATGTTTCACTAGTTGGTCTAATGCAAAGTCTTTCTTCTAGTTTTTTAGAACCACCTTCAGTAACCCATGCAACTTCAGGAGCAAACCCATTAACAAGTTCTCCTTCTTTTCTCATTAATCCTTCAGGAATTAACATGGGCATAGCAACATTTTTATGTCCTGTTTTTTTGAACATTTTATTCATCTCTTGTTGGATTCTTTCCCATATTGCATATCCATTTGGTTCTAGAATAATGCATCCTTTTACATTAGAATAACTTGATAAATGTGCTGCATTAACAACATCAGTATACCATTTAGCAAAGTCTACATCTCTTGAAGTTATTTTTTCATTTTTCATATAAACTATCCTCCTAAAATAAAATCTCCTAGAAAATGTAAGGACGATTTCCCGCGGTTCCACCTTACTTATCTAGAAGATCACTTTCAATATATTACTCCGACTTTTCCAAGGTCATCATCGCATTAATTAACTAGATTTTAATACAAACTTCTTTATTAGTCAAGAATTTACTTAATATTATTTAAGTAATATTGGTTATTAATTTTTTTGAATCTATAACTCATTATATTCATCTCATTTATATAATTTGATATCTCATATATTGATAAATTTGTCGCAATTAAAGTCTTTTCTTCTTTTTCATCACTTGAATATAGGTCAAATGTATTCTCATCTGTTTTTACTATAAATGCATAATATTTATTTATGTTTAAATACTCTTTATCTATTGTTACATTTTTTAAATATGTCACAATTATACTATCATCACTTTTTTCCTTACAGTACCAGTTTGGATAGTAAACATCATTTTTATAATTAACTGCCCCACAAGTTGTTGTGTTTTGTTCTTCCTTACTTATAGTTAAGTCACTACCAAATATTTCTCTATATTTATCTAGGAATGAATATGAATCAACATACTCTATATTTTTTTCATCTTTTAGGACATAATTTTGTGGGATATTATACATAGTAACAAGTGATAAATAATCCCATGATAATTTTTTACCTCTATTTTTATATGATGCATAATCTATATTCTTGTTGTTTACATAATTATATAGTTTTTTAACATCTTTATTATTTAGAGATAACTCAGTTGTTAAGTTTGAATCTATAAGTACAGTGTCTTTTATAATTTCTTTTTTTTCTTCTTTATTATTTGTAGTTTTAATTTTACTATATACTATATATCCACTAATAAATATTATCATTAGAAATATTAAAATTATAAGATATGTTTTTACTTTACTTGTATTTTCTTCCATCACACTATTCACCTATTAAAAGATACCATATATTTTTATTTTTTTAAAGTCATTATTTACCAAATTATAATTATTTGTTATAATTTATTAAGATAAATTAGGAGGCAGTCATGAATAATAAAGTTGTTATTATTGGATGTGGTAATGTTGGTATGAGTTATGCATATGCGTTACTAAATCAAAGAACTCAAGTAAATGAATTAGTATTAATAGATATAAATAAGGAAAAAGCGTTGGGAGAAGTAATGGATTTAAATCATACTCTTGCCTTTGCACCTTCAAGTATGGAAATAAGGGTTGGTGAGTATAGTGATTGTAGTGATGCTAAGATAGTCGCAATTGCTGCTGGTGCTAATCAAGAGATTGGCGAGACTAGAATGGACCTTATAAATAAGAATAGTAAAATATTTAAGAATATTGTAACTGAAGTAAGAAAAAGTGGATTTAATGGTATATATTTAATAGCTACTAATCCAGTTGATGTTATGACTTATCTTACTTGGAAATACTCTTCTCTTCCTACTACACATGTATTAGGAACTGGTACTACTCTTGATACCGCAAGACTTAGGTATGAAGTTGCTAAAAACATTGATATTAGTCCAAAAAATATACATGCCTACGTAATTGGGGAACATGGTGATAGTGAATTTGTTCCTTGGAGTAATGCAAATGTGGGATTACAAAACATAAGAGATTTTCTTGATAACGATAAATTAGAAGAAATATGTAATAACGTTAGAAATGCTGCCTATGAAATCATAAATAGAAAAGGAAACACAAGTTATGGTATTGGAATGAGTATGGTAAGAATAACTAATGCTATACTTGAAAATGAAAACTTGATATTAACTGTTTCTTCATATGATAAAAATAATGATGTTTTTGTTGGTGGTCCTACTAAAATAAATAATAAAGGTGCAGTTGAAAGAGTTTATGTAAAACTTACTCAAGAAGAAACACTAAAACTTCAAAATTCAATTGATACATTAAAAAATGCAATTTCTAGTATTGATGATTTAAGAACAATAAACCCTGAAGTTGAAGAAATAGATTCAATAGAGGAAATTGATTTTCCATAAAAAAAGAGATTTACGGATCTCTTTTTAATATTTCTTTTTTCTCTTGTTTTTCTTTAGTCTTAATACTTCTGAGAATAACAAATATCCTAGTTTCAATGTATCATGTCTAAAAACACCATTTTCTATAGTAATTAAATTATCTTCTATTATCTTTTTTACATTTTTCTTAGTCTCATCATAATCTATTAACACTGGGTCTTTTTGTTCTGTAGATAAATATTTATAAGCGAGACGTTCATCAATTTTACCATTATTTGCAATTACTACGTCAATTTTTCTTTTTCCTAAATAGCTATTTATTATTTTTAAGTGGTCGCTTACTTTAAATTTATCTGTTTCTCCTGGTTGAGTAAACAAGTTACAAGCATATACTATAGGCGCTGATGATTTATCTAATTTATTTATTATCTCTTTTGATAAAAGACATGGAAGAATACTTGTATATAAGCTACCCATACTAAAGACAATTAAGTCTGCGGATTTTATTTCTTTTAATAGGCTATCATTTATTTCAGGAGTTTCTTTATAAAAAACTCTTTTTATTTTTTTAGAACTTGCGGTTATAAAGTGTTCTCCATCTACTACACTGCCATCCATCATTTCAGCTGATAATGTTATATTAGATTCAGTAACTGGCATTACATTTCCACAAAGGTTTAATACTTTGCCAAGTAACTCTATTCCCTGTTGTATACTACCAGTCATCTCAGTTGCTGCTGTTAGTAAGATATTACCTACTGTATGTTTATTTAGCGTACCATTAGTGTTAAATCTATGATTTAATAACTCTTCTACTGATGATTCTGTTTGTGACAGCGCAACTAAAACTTTTCTAATGTCCCCTACTGCTAATATATCAAATTCATCTCTTAATATTCCAGTTGAACCACCATCATCACATACAGATACAACTGCGGTTATATCTACAGGAAACTGTTTTAACCCTTTTAATAGGCAACTAAGTCCTGTCCCTCCACCAAATACTATTACTTTTTTATTCATCTTATATTTACCTCTATGTTTAATTATATTTTACTACTTCAGTAATTAAACTATATCATTCAAAATATATTTAGTAAAGTATTTATAAGTTTTTAAAAATTAAATGTTGTTATAATTTCTGTTTACTTATTTTATAGTTTTTACCAAATGTTAATATTTATTTAGCCTTTGTATGAATTAAAAACAATTATTTCTCATGAATAGGATTTTGCTTAGATATATTTAGGATTATTCCTATTGATACCATACTTATCAACAAGCTACTACCACCATAACTCAAAAATGGAAGTGTTACTCCTGTAACTGGAATAAGTCCTATTACTACCATGAGATTCATAAGAGTTTGAATAAGCATTTGAAATGTCATACCGAATGCCAAATATTTTCCAAATGAATCTTTTGAATTTAATGCAATTTTCATTCCACAATATAATATAAAAATAAATAGTGATGATACTATTAGTACACCTGCTATTCCAAATTCTTCACTTATAATTGAGAATATAAAATCGGTTTGTGGTTCTGGCAAATAAAAATGTTTTTGCCTTGAATTAAGAAACCCTTGTCCTAATAATCCACCCGGACCAATTGCATAAAGGCTTTGTATAATCTGAAATCCAGTACCTAATGGATCTTTCCATGGATCTATAAAAGATGTTATTCTATCCATTCTGTAAGGCGCTACTATAATTAGAAGAATAATGCCTACTATTCCTATTAATCCAAGTCCTATGAAAAATTTTATATTAACTCCTGCAATATATAAAAGTGCAATTATACTAACAACTATAATCATACCAGTTCCAAAATCAGGTTGAAGCATAATAAGTCCAAAAACTAAAAATAATACAAGTAATATTGGTATTACTCCTTTTTTTATATCTTTTATAAATTTATTTGAATTTGTTAAGTATTTACTTGTTAATATTATTAAGCTAAGCTTAGCTGCCTCACTCGGTTGTATTCCAAATGAACCAATACCAAACCAGCTTCTACTACCATTTCTTACACTGCCTATTCCTGGAATTAAAACAAGTATTAATAATATTATTGAACATATAAATATTGGCCAAGCTTTTTTATAATATATCTTATAATCTATTTTACTTACTATAATCATTAATATAGCCCCTATAATTGCGAATAGGCTTTGTTGTTTTACATATTTATAAGCATCATTAAATTTATATTCTGCCCAAATATATGAAGAAGAATATATCATTATAATTCCAAAGGTTACTAGTAATAAAACCGCAAAAAAAAGATATATATGGATTCGTTTATTCATTAAACCACCTTTATATATCTTATAACCAAACTCCGAAGAATATTCCTGCCATAGTAAGTATTAATCCAACTACCCAGAAAAGTTTTACTATGTCACTCTCTTTCCAACCTAATTTTTCAAAGTGATGATGAAGAGGTGTCATTAGGAATAACTTTTTATGGAAAAGCCTAACCCATATAACTTGCAATATTACACTTAGTGTTTCTATAACAAATACACTAGCTACTACTAGTAGGGTTACTTCTCTATGTGTAATAATTGCAACTGCGCCCATAACTGCACCTAGTGCTAAACTTCCTGTATCACCCATGAATACTTTCGCAGGATATGTATTATATATTAAGAATCCCATAACTGCACCTGTTAGGACAAATGTAAATATTCCTATTTCTTCATAACCAACTACAAGTGAGATTAGACTAAATGCAATAAACGCTATTGCGGATAATCCACCTGCTAATCCATCTAGTCCATCAGTTAAGTTAACTGCATTGGAAGATCCAACTAAAACAAATAATAAGAATATTCCATAAAGCCAACCCATTTCTATATGTATTCCAAGTGTAGAAACTATCAAGGCGGTTTGACCACCATTACTTATATACATATAGAAAAATCCAACTGCGATTATAAGTTGTAAAAATAATTTTTGAAATGCAGTAAGTCCTTCATTAGCATGATGTTTTAAACTTAAATAATCATCTAAAAATCCTATAAATGCATATCCAAAAAATACTAGTAAAATTATCCTTAAATTATTAGTAAATTCTATTTTATTAGTAACAAGTAATATAAATGTAGTTATAAATGTCGCAATAATAAAGATAAGTCCACCCATTGTTGGTGTTCCTTCTTTTTTCTTATGACTATTCCCTACAAATATGCTTATTCTTTGTCCCACATTCATTTTTTTTAATAGGGGTATCATAATAAGTCCTAAAACTACTGAAGTTAAAAAACCTATCATAATAGCAAATATGGATTTTGTTAATAACAGTATACCCAAAATAATCACTCCAAATCTGTAAGAAAATTATACTATATAAATTAATAAATTGAAATTATTTTTCTAAAATTTTGCAAAACTTTACACTATGATGTAAGCATTAATCTAACTTTTGAGGTAGTCTCAACTTTAGTTCCTGCGCTAGGGGACTGTTCAATTACTTTTTCTCCAGTACCTGAATATTCAACTTCCAAAGGATATAATTCTTTTGTTGCTTCTTTTACTGTTTTACCTACTACATCTGGTACTATTATATATGTTGGATCCATCCATTCATGAACTTTTTCTATTCCTCCATCTTGTTTTTCTATATCAAGAGCATCTATTATATCTAGTAATATTCTTCTTGCTACAGGTGCTGTTGTGTAACTAGAAAGAAGGGCTGTTTTTTTGGGATTATCAATTGCTACATATAATATTGCTTTAGGATCATTTGCTGGTACAACGGCCATGAAACTCATTATATAGTTATTTACTAAGTATTTTCCGTTTTGTACTTTTTGTGCGGTACCAGTTTTTCCACCTACTCTGTATCCATCAATATAGGCATACTTTCCTCCACCACGAGCAACTACACTTTCAAGTGCATATCTCATAGTTTTAGATGTATCTTCACTAATTGTAGTTCTAACCAGTCTAGGTGAATTTTCCTTTATAATTGTATTAGTTTCTGGTTCTGAGAAACTCTTTACTATGTATGGAGTGTATAGTTTTCCTCCATTTACAACTGCGCTAACTGCTGTTGTTTGTTGAATTGGCGTAACACTTACTCCTTGTCCGAATGCTGTTGTTGCTAGTTCTAAATCTTTTACTTTGTCTAGACTAAATATTATACCAGTACCTTCTCCATTAAGATCAATTCCAGTTTTTTCTCCAAATCCAAACAAATCAAGATATGAGAATAATTTTTCTTTTCCTAAAGTTAAACCCATTTTAACAAATCCGGGATTACAAGAGTTTTCAAACACTTGAAGAAATGTCTGATAGCCATGACCTCCTGCTTTCCAACAACCTATTCTTGCTCCACTTACTTTAACCGAACCTGAATCAAAAAAAGTATCTTTTTCTAAATCAATTATTTTTTCTTCTACAGATGCTGCTGTTGTAATTATCTTAAATGTACTACCAGGTTCATATGATGCCCATATTGGTAAATTTCTACTTAATTCTTCCATACTATAATTTTTGTAATTATTAGGATCATAATTAGGTCTTGAACTCATTCCAAGTATTTCACCAGTATTAGGATCTACTGCAATTGCAAGTGCCATATCAGGTGAAAACATATCTACTACATTATCAAGTTCTCTTTCTATTGAAGACTGAATATTATAATCTATTGTAAGCTGTATATTCATTCCATCTTGTGGTTTTACATATACATCTGATAATTCTAATTTATTACCTTTAGCATCTGAAAAGTATTTTATTGCGCCATCTTCTCCGGTTAAATATTTATCATATTGAAGTTCTATTCCTGATAGTCCTTGATTATCTATACCAACATATCCTAGAACATGGGAAAGTGTTTTTCCATATGGATAATATCTTTTGGATTCTTTAACTAAATAAACCCCATCTATATTTAATGCCTCTATTTTATCCGCAACTTCATATGATAATTGTCTTCCTTCCGGATGGACTCTTTCTATTGATGTTTTTTTCTTTACATGTTTATCCATCTCTTCTTTTGTTACTCTTAGAATTTTAGATAGTTCAGTTGATGCATAATTGGGATCTTTTATTTGATTTGGAATTAATACAAGTGAAGTTGTAGTTATATTGTCCGCTAGTACAACTCCATTTCTATCAGTAATTACTCCCCTATTTGCCGCAATAGGTAAATTTCTACTCCATAAATCATCTGCTTTATTTTTTAATTTTTTATAGTCAAATAATTGTACATATCCTACTCTTAATATTATTACTATAAACGCAAAAATTATTGCCACTAAAACTATTTTTATTCTTGAATCTATTTTCTTAAAAAACATAATATCACCTATATAAATATACTGATAAACATCAAAAAACATGAATAAAAGAGGAATTTGGGTATTAAAAAAGTAAGAAGGAGTTTCTTACTTTCTTTAAAATTTTAAGGATTCTTTAAGTAATAAAAATATATTAATAGTAACAAATTCATTATATGAAGCAAATATATATTATTCATCAATATCAAAATTAAATAATAATGTATATTTGTTTCCTATGGATGACTTTTTAAC